>ERZ773143.1787-NODE-1787-length-17725-cov-3.610357_pt1 | contig 17725 bp, 16 predicted proteins | sample MGYA00580852_ERZ773143 | MGnify/ENA primary metagenome ERZ773143 (study PRJEB29015, sample SAMEA2737853) | human gut metagenome | biome: human gut; feature: human-associated habitat; material: faeces | place: China | collected 2012 ... | reverse complement strand
TCTGGTAATCGTTACTTTATTCGAAGTTTCATCTTTTTTTAAGTACCCTTTAATATGAGCTTCTTCTTTTACGATTCCTTTTACCAGTGCCAGATAATATTTATGAAGATTTCTGTCCCGAAACAACTGCGTCATTGTCTGAAGTCCTGCCATTGTTTTTCCTGCTGCTACAATTCCGCTCGTATTACGATCCAAACGATTGCACACCGCCGGATGAAAGGTTCTGAAATCTTCTTTTGTCATCGCTCCGGAATCAAGCAGATAACCCGCCAGATATTCATTTAAAGAAACATCTTCTTTTTTTGCTTTCTGTGAAAGCATTCCGGAAGGTTTATTTACGATCAAAACATTTTTATCTTCGTATACGATAGATAACTCCTGTTTTTTCTTCCTGTTTCTTTTATGCTCTTCTATTATTTCAGATAATCCTCGTGGGAAGTGATAATCATATCGATCAGGCCATATTCTTTGGCTTCTTCTGCGGTCTTCCAGTTATCTCTTTCGGTGTCCGCAGCGATCACTTCGTACTCTTTTCCAGTATTCTCCGCAAGAATTCTGTTCATTCTCTCTTTTGTTTTTAATATATGCTTCGCGTTGATTTCGATATCAGTCGCCTGTCCCTGTGCGCCGCCCAGAGGCTGATGGATCATGATTTCCGCATTCGGGAGGGCCATTCTCTTGCCTTTCGTGCCGCCTGCCAGCAAAAAGGCTCCCATGCTTGCCGCCATACCGATACAGATCGTAGAGACATCGCATTTGATAAATTTCATCGTATCATAAATTGCCATACCGGCAGGAATAGAGCCGCCGGGGCTGTTGATATACAGATGGACATCCTTGTCCGGATCTTCGGATTCCAGGAAAAGAAGCTGAGCCACAACGAGGCTCGCCGTTACATCGTTTACTTCCTCACCCAGGAAAATAATTCTTTCTTTGAGCAGTCTGGAATAAATGTCATAGGAACGTTCTCCGCGGCTTGTCTGTTCGATTACATAAGGTACTAAACTCATATCTGAGCACTCTCCTTTCACAAGGGGTATGCCAGAGCAGTTAAGAGACCCTGCTCTGGCATACACAAAACCCTGCGGTTTTCTTTTTTATTGCAGCAGGAAACTGCCCCGCTGTCGGATTTGATCTGTTTCCAATCTTATCCCATGGCATTGTCTTTTGCAACAAATCCAGCTGATATTTAAGAAATATTTTAGATCATGTTCGAATCGTTCGCAGTTTGAAATTATTTTTCTACTGCTTCGCTTACAACAAAATCTACAGCCTTGCGGACAGCCAGATCTTCCATGATCTGCTTCTTGAGCATGTCATATGACACTCCCAGAGTAAGCAGTAACGTTTCTAATATGGCAATGACCGCCAGAGCCATACAATGTATATATATCTTCCTTTTCATGTAAGTAACCCTGTCCTTCCATAATCTGCATACTTTCAGGTATATTTTAGCACCTTGTGCAGGCACAAATTTTCACATTATTCCAACATATATCCTACATTACGAATGGTCTTGATACGATTACCTGCCTCACCCAGCTTCTGTCTCAGCGTCTTGATATGCATATCCACAGTTCTGGTCTCTCCACTGTAGTCAGTTCCCCAGATACGGTTCATAATACTCTCTCTGGTAAGTACGATTCCCACATTATCCAGAAACATTTTTAACAATTCGTACTCCTTGAAAGTAAGTTCACATGGCTTCCCATTCACATATACTGCATGCTTCTCATCATCCATGGACAACTCATCCAGGCTTAAAACTTTCTTCTCTTCTTTACCATCACCACTTCTACGCAGCAGTGCACGCACTCTGGCTATCAGTTCCATAACACCAAAAGGCTTGGTCAGATAATCATCCGCTCCCATATCCAACCCCTTAACCTTATCAATTTCCGTGGTTCTGGCTGTTACCATAATAACAGGCACATGCGCCGCCCTTGGATTATGTCTTATATTCTGCACAATCTGCAGTCCATCTTCATCCGGAAGCATAACATCCAGAACTGCAAGAGAAGGAACCTTTTCTTCTACTGCTGCATAGAAATCCTTCGCATTGGTAAAGCCTTTTACCTCATAATTACTGTTTTTAAGGGCAAATGTCTCTACTTCCAGAATGTCATTATCATCTTCTACTATATAAATAAGTGCCATGTTGATAACCGTACCTTTCTGCAGCACTGCTGCTTCCTTTTTATTCTACTGCTCTACCGCCAGTCATAAAAAAGACAGCGGCATGACCGCTGTCCCTTATTACTTACGCAACCTATCTTAGGGCAATTCATATTTTCTAAGATAGCTTTGAAGTCTAATATCAAATTCGCTGCCTTCACCCTTTGGAAGTGTATCAACATACTCATGTGCATGTGTCTCATCTTCCTTCAGCTGCATGACGCTGATTGCGATATTGGAACAATGGTCTGCAATTCTCTCATAGTTGTTTGTAATATCAGATAATACAAAACCAAGCTCCACTGTACACTTGCCCTTACGCAGACGCTTTGAATGACGTTTCTTCATCTCTTTCTGGATCACATCAATTGCTTCTTCAAAAGGCTCTACATGCTTCGCTTCTTCTACATCTTCCTTTTCAAAGATATTGACGGACATATCAACAATGTCGCTGACAGCTCTGGAGAATGTCTCCAGCTCTTCCAATGCCTTTGAAGAAAATGTCTGTTCCTTCTTCTGCATCTCTCTTGCCGCATCTACCAGATTAATGGCATGATCTGAGATTCTCTCGAAATCACCGATACTGTGCATCAGCATTGTCATTTTCTTGGAATCCTTCTCACTCAGGTTACGGCTGGAAAGCTTCACAAGATAACCACTGATTTCATCGTCATACTGATCTACCAGATTCTCCTTGAATTCCACATCTGCTGCAATTTCCTTATCAAATGTAATGAACAGTCCCATTGCTTCCTGAAGGGAAGCCTTGGTAATCTCTGCCATCTTCACAACATAAGAATATGCCTGTTCCAGAGCAAAGGAAGGAGTATTGAGGAAACGCTCATCCATCCTGACAAAATCTTCCTGCTGCTTTGCCTGCTTGCGTTCTTCTTCGTCCACCTGGATTACCATATAGGATAACTTCTCCAGCAATTTGGAAAATGGTAATAACACAATAGTTGCTGCCACATTAAAGACTGTATGCACTACTGCAATGCCCGCCTTGTTTGCTGCTTCACCAAGGAATTCAAAATGTACAACACTATTGACACTGTAGAAGACAACCATAAATATGGTAGTTCCGATAATATTGAACAAAAGGTGTACCACTGCTGCACGTTTTGCATTTTTGCTGGCTCCTACAGAAGACATGATTGCTGTGATACACGTACCGATATTCTGTCCCATAATAATAGGAATCGCTGCCGCATAGCTGACTCCCCCCGTATCACACAACGCCTGTAAAATACCTACAGATGCAGAAGAAGACTGAATCACTGCCGTAAGTACTGCACCAACGATCAGACCAAGTATAGGGTTCGTGAACATCGTAAATATCTGAGTGAACTGAGGAACATCCTTCAACGGTGCCACTGCATCTGACATGGCTTCCATACCATACATCAGAATCGCAAAACCGATAAAAATCGTACCAATATCCTTTTTCTTGCTATCCTTAATGAACATTACAAGGATAATACCAATCAGCGCAAGAACAGGAGAAAAAGAACTGGGTTTCAGTAACTGTAACAGGATATTATCTCCCTGAATACCTGTCAGACTCAGTAACCATGAAGTGATCGTAGTACCCACATTGGCACCCATGATAATACCGATTGCCTGAGAGAGCTTCATAATGCCTGAATTTACAAAACCAACTACCATTACTGTTGTCGCTGATGAGGACTGAATGACAGCTGTCACTCCTGCGCCAAGAAGCACTGCCTTCCATTTGCTGCTGGTAAGATTCTCCAGAACTTTCTCAAGCCTACCGCCTGATACCTTCTCAAGACCCTCACTCATAATGTGCATTCCATAAAGGAACAGTGCCAAGCCGCCTATCATAGACAACAAACCAAATAAACTCATAATAGGTCTCCTTCGATAATTATTTTACATGCTTTATCCAATTCAACCTAATTATACGATATAATATCATTTTTGTGTAAAAAAAATTACCTTTTTCATGTAAAATCTATGTAAAATTAATCTGTATTGTTTTAAAACGGATAATACAATATGGGCCTGCATAATTTCTTTATCACTTTACTGGATAATACTACCAGCAATACGACAATAAGTAATACACTGCACAGAACCGGATACTGCTTCATTGCAGGAACCGGATAATACTTCAGTAACCTGATTACGAACCCATGCAGCAGAAATACCGGCATGGTATTCTGCCCCAGCTTCGTTACAAAGGGGATTCTGCGGTTTGGCATACATACACACAGAAAATGGATGAGCAGAGCTGCACAGATAATCGCTCCCAGCCTGATTACCACGTTATAATGCCATTTCTCATAGGCAGCCGCCTGATACAGCCAGGACACCTTGATTCCCTTGCGGTATTCAAATAAAAGCACCGCAATACCCACAGCTGCCGTTGCTGCGGTAATTCTCAGCAGCTGTTTATGACTGGCACTTTCTCCAAAACACTGTGGAAACACGAATCTGCCATATTCCTGACTGTATAAGCCCGCCAGAAAGAATGGGAAAAAGACAATAATTCTGGATAAACTCATGTAATATCCAATATTCTCATCAAATCCAGCCAGCAGTGCCATGGCTACAGCCGCTGTCATGATCACAGCTCTTTTCTTTCGTGAATCAGTCACAACAAAAGGAATCAGTAAATTCCATATTACCAGCGCCAGCAGATACCATAATAACCAGTATGGTTTCACGAACTGCATATCGCTGTCATTCTTTAATACAATGCGGTCAAATAATACATACAGAATCTGAAATACCACATACGGATACACATAGTTTCTTGCGATCTTATCATAGTGTACTTCCCTGCTGCTGCAAAATCCCGATAAAAACACAAATGCCGGCATATGGAAGGAATAAATCAACAGATATAGGTATGAACTGTATGGGAACTTGATTACTTCGCACAAATGCCCCAATACAACGCACCCTATCAGAAATGCCTTCATATTATCCACAGCCATAAGCCGCTCTTTTTTCTTTTTCATAATCTTCCTCTTTAATTTTACTTCATTATAAAATATCAGTTGCTATTATGGCTCATGAAAAATGCTTTTTCAAGCTTTCTTCTTGTTCTTTTCTCAAAACACTGCAGACAACAAAAGGCGTTCTACAGTTCTCACTGTAAAACGCCTTTTATAATATCACCTTATTTTTATACTTCAAACATTAATTCGCCGTATGTAGGCATAGGCCAGATATCGCTGTCAACTACCATTTCCAGCTTATCTACAGGTGCACGTAATGCATCCATAGCAGCCTTAACAGTATCCTTGTAGTAGAATGCCTGTGCTTTCACATCTTCGATTGCAGACGCCTTAGCTGTCTCGGCCTGTAAAGTCTCAAGCGCAGCCTGTGCCTCTGTCAGTAAGCCATCTACCTTCTTCAGTAATTCTACCTGTGTAGAAGCCGTAGCACCTGCTTCTTTCACTGCAAGTACTGTATTAGCAAGATCTCCTGTATAAGCAGATACTGCTGGGATGATGTCCTTACCAGCCATGTCGATCATAGTCAATGCTTCGATATTGATTGTCTTAGCATATGTCTCGTAAATGATCTCTTCACGGGATTCCAGTTCTACCTTTGTAAAGATATGGAACTTCTCGAATAACTTCACTGCCTTATCTGTTGTCAGAGTAGGAGCTGCCTCGATCATGGACTTGATGTTAGGAAGTCCTCTTCTCTCTGCCTCTGCTACCCATTCATCTGAATAGCCATTTCCGTTAAAGATGATTCTCTGATGTTTGGTCAGGTATTCCTTGATCAGATCATGTACAGCCATATCGAAATCGTCTGCCTTTTCCAGAATGTCTGCTGCTTCACAGAAAGCTTCTGCAACGATCGCATTCAGTGTTGTATTAGGGCTTGCGATAGAGTCTGCACTACCAACCATACGGAACTCGAACTTATTACCTGTGAAAGCAAAAGGTGAAGTTCTGTTTCTGTCTGTAGCATCCTTCTGCAGATCAGGAAGTGTAGATACACCAGTTAAGAGCTTACCGCCTTCCTTAACCTTAGCTGCATCACCAGTCTCGATCAACTGCTTTACAACATCCTCAAGCTGCTCACCAAGGAATACAGAGATGATTGCTGGAGGTGCTTCGTTAGCGCCAAGTCTGTGATCATTACCAACATCAGATGCACTCTGACGAAGCAGATCTGCGTGAACATCTACTGCCTTTAAGATGCAGGCAAGTACTAACAGGAACTGAATATTCTTATTTGGTGTATCACCCGGATCAAGTAAGTTCACACCATTGTCTGTTGTGATAGACCAGTTGTCATGCTTACCGGAACCATTTACACCGGCATATGGTTTCTCATGAAGCAGACATCTTAAATCATGCTTATAAGCAACTCTCTTCATGGCTTCCATTACCAACTGGTTGTGGTCAACTGCGATATTAGCTGTCTCATAGATAGGTGCCAATTCATGCTGTGCAGGAGCAACCTCGTTATGCTGTGTCTTAGCTGTAACACCAAGCTTCCACAGCTCCAGGTTTAAGTCCTTCATATATTCACCAACACGCTCTTTGATGACACCGAAATAATGATCTTCCATTTCCTGTCCCTTAGGGGCCGCAGCACCAAACAGTGTACGTCCTGCAAACATAAGGTCTTTTCTCTGCATATACAGATCTTTATCTACCAGGAAATATTCCTGCTCAGGTCCTACAGACGCTGTAACCTTGGTTGCCTCTGTATTGCCAAATAATCTTACGATACGGAGTGCCTGCTCACTTAATGCTTCCATGGAACGAAGAAGCGGAGTCTTCTTATCAAGTGCTTCACCTGTATAAGAACAGAATGCTGTAGGAATGCAAAGGATTGTGCCGCATCCGGATTCTTTTAAGAATGCAGGAGAAGTAATATCCCATGCTGTATATCCTCTTGCTTCAAATGTAGCACGAAGTCCGCCTGAAGGGAAAGAAGATGCGTCAGGTTCACCCTTGATCAGCTCTTTACCAGAGAACTCCATTAACATTCTGCCTTCACTGTCAGGATGTGTAATAAAGGAATCATGCTTCTCAGCAGTAATACCTGTCAGAGGCTGGAACCAGTGTGTGTAGTGTGTTGCACCATTCTCAACAGCCCAGTCCTTCATTGCCTTTGCAACGACATCTGCTGCTGCCATTGACAGCTCACCGCCATGTTCCATGACTCTGGTTACTTCCTGGAATACTTTTTTAGGAAGTCTTTCTCTCATCTTTGCAACAGTAAATACTTTGGATGCAAAAATGTCTTCCACGTTTAATAATTCTCTCATTTTATTTCCTCGCTTTCCTTATATGTTCCTTTTTCATTTGCCCTGCATACCCGGTAAAACTTTTGAATACGCAAAAAGGTGTCCCAAAAATACTTTTGGAACACCTTTGTTCTTTAACTCGTTTATTCACTTGTTAGGCATATCATAACTGATTGCTTTTAAAAAATCAATAGGAAATTTTAATTTTTTGTATTTTACTGCACAATGCCGACCAAAAGGCGCACTTAGATACACGCAATCATATCTCGAACATGAGTCGACCATAGGTAGGCATGGGCCAGATGTCGCTGTCAACGAGCATTTCGAGTTTATCGACGGGTTTTCTTAATGCGGTCATGGCAACATCTACAACATCCTTGTAGTAGAATGCTCTTTCCTTGGCATTCTCGATCTTGTTCGCATGGACTGTGCACTCTTCCAGATGTTTCAGAGCTTTCTTAGCCTCGGCAAGGAGACTGTCTACTTCAACCAACAGCTCTGTCTGGGCTGTGGCAGGTGCACCGGCTTCTTTTACAGTCACTACGGTATTTGCCAGCTCTCCGGTGTATGCTGCAACTGCGGGAATGATGTCCTTTCCTGCCATATCGATCATTGTCAGCGCTTCGATATTGATAGTCTTTGCGTAGGTTTCATAAATGATCTCTTCTCTGGACTCCAACTCTACTCTGGTGAAGATACCAAACTTCTCGAAGAGCTTCACTGCTTTATCTGTTGTCAGGGTAGGTGCTGCTTCTATTGTGGACTGGATATTAGGAAGTCCTCTTCTCATGGCTTCCTCATACCATTCTTTAGAATAACCATTTCCACTGAACAGGATTCTCTGATGCTTGGTCATATATTCCTTGATCAGATCATGTACTGCCATATCGAAGTCCTCTGCCTTTTCCAGACGGTCAGCTGCTTCGCAGAAAGCCTCTGCAACAATAGCATTAATCGTTGTATTTGGAGAAGCAATAGAGTCAGAAGAACCTACTGTTCTGAATTCAAATTTATTTCCTGTAAAAGCAAAAGGTGACGTTCTGTTTCTGTCTGTTGCATCTTTTACAAAATCAGGAAGCGTGGATACACCTGTTGCCAGCTTCTCTCCCTTCTTGGCACTGGATGCTACACCTGTCTCAACCAGCTGCTTTACAACATCCTCCAGCTGTTCACCAAGGAAAATGGAGATAATAACTGGAGGTGCTTCACTTGCACCCAATCTTCTGTCATTTCCTACATCAGCTGCGGACTGGCGAAGCAGGTCAGCGTGTGTATCGACTGCTTTCATGATACAAGCAAGAACCAGCAGGAACTGAATATTTTCATTCGGTGTGTCACCCGGATCTAACATATTGATTCCATTGTCTGTAGTAATGGACCAGTTATCATGCTTGCCGGAACCGCTCACACCTTCATATGGCTTCTCATGAAGCAGACATCTCATGTTATGCTTTACCGCAACTCTCTTCATAGCTTCCATAACCAGCTGATTATGATCTACCGCAATATTGGCAGTCTCATAAATAGGCGCCAGCTCATGCTGTGCAGGTGCTACCTCATTGTGCTGCGTTTTTGCCGTAACACCTAATTTCCACAATTCCTCATTCAAATCCTTCATGTAGGCGCCGACACGCTCTCTGATAACACCAAAATAGTGATCTTCCATCTCCTGTCCCTTAGGAGCGGGAGCACCAAACAAAGTACGGCCTGCAAACATCAAGTCTTTTCTTTGTAGGAACAGATCTTTATCCACCAGGAAATATTCCTGCTCTGCACCTACGCTGGCAGTAACCTTCGTAGCCTCTGTATTGCCAAATAAGCGCACGATACGAAGTGCCTGTTCATTCAATGCTTCCATGGATCTTAATAATGGGGTTTTCTTATCCAGGGCTTCACCTGTGTAAGAACAGAAAGCAGTGGGGATACACAGGATCACGCCACATGCAGATTCCTTCAAAAATGCTGGAGATGTGATATCCCATGCTGTATAACCTCTTGCTTCAAAAGTCGCGCGAAGTCCTCCAGATGGGAAAGAAGAAGCGTCAGATTCGCCTTTGATGAGTTCTTTTCCGGAAAAATCCATAAGCATTTTTCCTTCTTCGTCAGGATGTGTTACAAATGCATCATGTTTCTCAGCTGTAATGCCTGTCAGCGGCTGGAACCAGTGTGTATAATGGGTTGCACCATGCTCAACAGCCCAGTCCTTCATTGCCTTTGCCACTACATCTGCCGTCGCCATGGAAAGCTCACCTCCGTGCTCCATAACACGAATTACTTCCTGAAATACTTTCTTAGGCAGCCTTTCTCTCATCTTGGCTACTGTAAATACATTGGATGCGAATAATTCTTCAACATTAAGCAGTTCGCTCATTATCTTCTTCCTCACTTTCGGTATCAAGAAATTGTGAAATATTTCATCTGTTTTATCATATCATATTAACCGCTATATTGCACAGCAGTAAATACTACACAATGTTTATTTTTGTAGCATATTCCTATAAACATTTTGCACAATAAAAAAACAGCACATTTCAATTTTGTTTAAAATGCACTGCTTCTTTTATCTAATTTGCCTTAACACGCATGAGGTCGTATTGCTGTGGAGTGACATCCAGCTGCACATACAATACCTGCTTGGAGTGAGGACAGCTCTCTACTGCTTCTCCCTCTTCGTTATACATACCAAGTACTTTTGCTTCTACATTGCTTCCATCCGGCTTCATGATCTCGATTGTATCACCTACGCAGAACTTGTTGCGCTGCTCGAACCTGGCAAATTCTCTCTCATCTATGGATTCTACGATTCCAAGATAAATATATTCATTCACATATGTGTTATTGTCATAAATCTGCGTCTCTTCACTTGGCTTGCCAAAATAGAAGCCCGTCGTGAACTGTCTGTAGGTACACTTTGCAATTTCCGCACGATACCAGTCCATATTCGCCTGATATTTCTCTGGTGATTCCAGATAATCATCAATAGCCTTACGATAAGTCCTTGCCACACATGCCACATACAAGGCGGTCTTCATTCTGCCTTCGATCTTGAGACTGTCAATTCCCGCTTCTATGATTTCAGGGATATGCTCGATCATGCACAGATCCTTGGAGTTGAAGATATAGGTACCTCTCTCATTCTCATAGACCGGCAGATATTCTCCGGGGCGTTTCTCTTCCACGACTGCATATTTCCAGCGGCATGGATGCGTACACGCACCCTGGTTTGCATCTCTTCCCGTGAAATAATTGGATAAAAGGCATCTGCCTGAATAAGAGATACACATTGCACCATGAATGAAGCTCTCTATCTCCATTTCATCCGGGATATGCTTCCTGATTTCGGCAATTTCTTTCAGGGAAAGTTCTCTTGCAGATACCACTCTCCTGGCTCCCTGCTGCCACCAGAACAGATATGTCTGATAGTTCGTATTGTTAGCCTGTGTCGAAATATGAATCTCAATCTCAGGACAGACTTCCTTCGCGATCATGAACATACCCGGATCAGAAATAATCAATGCATCCGGTTTCATCTCTTTTAACTCGTTAAAATATGCTCTTGCGCCCTCCAGATCATCATTATGCGCCAGAATATTCGCAGTCACGTACACCTTTACACCATGCTCATGCGCAAAAACAATGCCTGCTGCCATATCTTCCATGGAGAAATTCTTGGCTTTTGCACGAAGCCCAAATGCTTCTCCACCAATATATACTGCATCAGCGCCAAAAATAACAGCTGTTTTTAATACCTCCAGGCTGCTGGCAGGAACCAGCAATTCCGGTTTTTCTCTTCTCATTTTTATAACCATGCCCTTTCAGTGACCTGTATATTTCCAGTCAAAGTCACATTTTCTTTGTGGATAGAGTCACTCCATCTGCCACCGGCAGGATTACTGTCTCCAGTTCCTCATGATGCGTCAGTGCATACAGATATTCCCGCATTCTGTTATGGATCGTGCGGTTACGTCTCGTTACTGCATATTTGGACTCTACGATATCTCCATCCTGTAAAATATTATCAGATACCAGAAGACCACCCGGTTCCAGCAGTCTTAAAATATCCGGCAGGAAATGAATGTACTGTCCCTTTGCAGCATCCATAAATATAAAATCAAAGGTCTCCTGCATATCAGCCAGTATTTCTACCGCATCACCCTCTAACAGCGTGATCTTATCTTCTTTTCCTGCCTTTTTAAAGTTCTCCTTTGCCAGAGGAATCCTCTTCTCGTACTTCTCTATCGTTGTAATATGACACCCCTGCGGTGCATACTCACTCATCAATAACGCAGAAAAACCAATGGCCGTTCCTACCTCCAGAATTTTCATGGGTCTGCCCCAGGTCAGCAGAAACTTTAACAGACTCTGCATCTGCGGTCTGACGATCGGTACATTGGTTTCTCTTGCATATTTCTCAAGCTCATACAGATAAGGCGGATTCCCGGAATCAAAGGAATGGATAAAAGTCATCATTCTTTCATCTGCGATCAATTGCCCTCCTCCGTTTCTGCCTCATCTGCTGCGCACATAGTCTCTAACATTTCCTCTACAGACATGGCTGTATTCAATTCATACGTACCGGGCTTGATCTCGTCTTTATATTCTGACAATGCTTCCTGCACATAGAATACCGTCGCATTATCAATCAGTCCTTTGTTCTCCAGTAATTTGCCTACATCCTTGCTGTTCTGACCTTCTGATACAGTCACACTGACGGTTCTTCCGTCTCCTTCATCTTTCGGAATGTCTGCAAATACCTGGAACCCAAAATCATAAGCACCTACGGCCAGCTTAAATACAACAACAATGACGGCTGCTGCAATGGCAATCTTAGCGATCATTGCGGTAATCGCACCTAAAAGCTGCTTTACATCCATACTGTCTCCTCCATGCTGATACTGCTTACTCTATCTCCATAATGATCGGCAGGATCATAGGCCTTCTCTTTGTCTTCTTCCATACGAATTCACCCAGAGTATCCTTAATGTTGCCCTTGATCTTACCCCAGTCTGTTACATTCTTCTTCAGACAGGTAGTTACTGCCTTTTCAATTACCTTGTGTGCCTCATCCATCAATGCATCCGACTCTTTCACATAGACGAATCCCCTGGATACGATATCCGGTCCTGCCAGTAATTCTCCTGTTGCACCATCCAGTGACATGACCACAATCAGAATACCATCTTCTGCCAGATGCTGTCTGTCACGCAGTACTACATTTCCTACATCACCAACACCAAGACCATCTACAAGGACTGTGCCCACCGGTACTTTACCATTTACAGCTGCACCATTATTATCCAGCTCCAATACATCACCGGAGCTTAAAATAAAGATGTTCTCTTTATCATAGCCCAGTTCTGAAGCAATTCTTGCCTGTGCCTTGAGATGCTTATATTCTCCATGGACAGGAACTGCATACTTAGGCTTGGTCAATGTATAGATCAGCTTAATCTCTTCCTGACACGCATGTCCTGATACATGGGTATCCTGGAAAATAACATCTGCGCCCTTCTTGCAAAGCTCATTGATTACCTTGGTTACTGCCTTCTCATTTCCCGGAATAGGATTAGAGGAGAAGATAACCGTATCTCCCTGACTGATAGAAATCTTCTTATGCATGCCACTTGCCATACGGCTGAGTGCAGCCATACTCTCACCCTGGCTTCCGGTTGTGATAATAACTGTCTTATCTCTCGGATAATTCTTCAGCTTCTCAATATCAATCAGTGTGTTCTCAGGAATATTAATACGGTTCAGGTTGGAAGCAGTCTCTATGATATTCACCATACTTCTTCCTTCCACGACTACTTTCCTGCCAAACTTATATGCGGTGTTAATGATCTGCTGTACACGGTCAACATTGGATGCAAAGGTTGCAATAATGATTCTTGTCTTTTTATGTTCTTCAAACAGCGTATCAAACACACTGCCAAGCGTTCTCTCTGATGGTGTAAATCCGGGTCTCTCTGCATTCGTACTGTCGCAAAGCAGTGCCAGCACGCCCTTCTTACCCAGCTCTGCAAAACGCTGCAGATCGATTGTATCGCCATATACCGGCGTATAATCTACCTTAAAGTCTCCTGTATGCACTACAATACCGGCTGGAGAATAAATGGCCAGTGCAGCCGCATCTACGATACTGTGGTTTGTTTTAATAAACTCAATTCTAAAGCATCCAAGATTAATGCTCTGACCAAATTTTACAACTTTTCTTCTGACATTATGAATCAGATTGTGCTCTGTAAGCTTGTTCTCTATAATTCCCATTGTCAGCTTCGTTGCATAAACAGGGACATTGAGCTCCTTCAATACATAAGGAAGTGCACCAATATGGTCTTCATGACCATGTGTGATCACAAAGCCCTTTACCTTATCTGCGTTATTCTTCAGATACGTAATATCAGGAATAACCAGATCTACGCCCAGCATATCATCTTCCGGGAAACTCAGACCGCAGTCAACTACAACAATACTGTCTTCATACTCAAAGGCAGTAATGTTCATACCAATCAGCTCAAGACCTCCTAAAGGAATAATCTTAAGCTTTGATGTATTTTCTTTTTTATTTTGTTTCAAAGTAAACCTCCCTCTAAAATTTTCTATATATAACAGCACCCTGCTGTTTTATCGCTTATATCAAGTCAATATCTTCCAGTATGTTCTCAAATACTGCTGATACTGCATCGAACTCTGTATCATCCTCTACCATGCTGTAGACACGTTCCTCTGCTTCAGCATTTGACATATCCTTTAAAATATAGGCTTCTCCCTCTTCATCTTCTTCTGCATCTGTTACAAGTATATAATTTACACCACCGATCGTAGTCTGTTCCAACACATAGAAATCAACAGCTTCACCGCCATCCGGCACAAAGGTAATTTTCTCCATTATGCGTTCTCCTTATTCTTGCGCAGGTCAAGAAATCCCTGCAAAATAAAAACTGCCGCTATTTGATCGACGTATTCCTTACGGTTCTCACGTCTGATACCGGCTTCCATCATTGCTTTATCTGCTGCTACTGTTGTCAACCGCTCATCCCAGAGATGTACAGTCAGTCCTGTCCTGCGTTCGAGCATTTCTTTAAAAGCCAGCGTTTTCTCTACACGCTCGCCCAGTGAATCATTCATATTCTTAGGATAGCCAAGTACGATTTCTTCTACTCCATACTCTACTATCAGCTCTTCAATTCTTGCCAATGTCTGACGCAGTTTATTCTCCGACTTTCTACGTACAATCTCTATTCCCTGAGCGGTAATGAGCAACGGGTCGCTGATGGCTACACCAACAGTCTTTGACCCAAAATCCAATCCCATTATCCTCATGCAATTTTCTCCTGTTAACCGCTTGTCCACTTTCTTAATTATTCCAACCGGAATTTCTGATGTATGCCTTGAGCATTTCTTCTACAAGTTCATCACGCTCTACCTTCATAATCAAGGCTCTCGCATTCTTATGGCTGGTAATATAAGTAGGATCCCCTGACATAATATAACCAACGATCTGGTTGACCGGATTATAACCCTTCTCTGTTAAAGCAGCATATACAGAAGACAGCACATCTTTCACTGTTGAAGCTTCTTCTAACTCTTCCGGAAGAATCTGAATAAATTGTGTACGTGTTAAATCCTCCATCTGTCCATGCTCCTTTCCATTACTGTCTGCTATCTGAATACGCTGACAGCTGCATATTTTCGAGAGGTATTTTCATGTCTTTATCCTTTATCATACTCTAATTTGTTTGAAAATTCAATGAAAAGTTGTCCCTTTTGTACTTAATAAAAGAATTTCATCATTTAATGCGCTTTCAATCCTGCCAGACACCAGTTTATTGCGGCAGTCTTCATCTGATGGATAAGCGACCTTGACATATTCTCTTGTGTGACCAATCCAGTATTCCCGTCCCAGAATTTCCTTCTTCTCCTCCAGCAGTACCTCTTCTTCTTTGCCAATATAACAGAATCTGAATTCTCTGGATTGTTCTTTCTCCATGTCCAGCAAAATATTGCTGCGTTTCGTCTTGTCTTTTTCCAGAATCTGACCTTCCATGACTGCGGCTCTTGTTCCTTTCCGCTTGGAGAACTTGAAAATATGCATTTCATAAAAGCTAATCTCATCCAGGAACTTTCTGGTCTCTTCAAATTCTTCTTCGCTCTCCTGTGGGAATCCCACAATGACATCCGTTGTGATAGCCGGGTGTTCAAATGTCTTTCGCAGCAGTGCCACTCCCTGCTTAAATTCTTCCGGGGTATAATGACGGTTCATTCGCTTCAATGTAGCCTCGCTGCCACTTTGGAGAGAAAGATGGAAATGAGGACATATTGTCTTTAACTGCCCGATTCCATGTGCAAACTCTTCCGTAATCAGACGTGGTTCCAGAGAACCCAGGCGAAGTCTGGTCACTCCCGGTATTTTATCTACTTCCTGCAATAATTTTAAAAGATGCCAGTTGGTTTCAGCTCCATAGACAGCTCTGCCTTTTTCCTCAAAATCAATTCCATAAGAACTGATATGAATACCGGTTAAGACAAATTCCTGATAACCAACCTGTGCCAGCCCTGTAATCTCCTCAACGATATCTTCGCTCCTTCTGCTTCTGACCCTTCCCCTGGCATAGGGAATCAGACAATACGAACAGAACTGATTGCATCCATCCTGAATTTTCAGATATGCTCTTGTTCTCTCATGCTCCACATGACGGCTTCCCATCGTCTGTGTTTCTTTCGGCGTCAAATGAAATTGTTCCACAAAACGCTCTGCCATATGCTCTTTTTCCCGATTTGAGAAAAAGGCATCAACAGCCGAATCCTCTTCAAGTTTTGCCTCTCCGCTCTCAACATAGCAGCCAACTGCCACTACTAAACTATCCGGATTTTTCTTTTTCGCACGGTGTAACATCTGCCTGGATTTCCGGTCAGCCATATTCGTCACCGTACACGTATTTACAATATAAACATCCGCTTTTTCCTGAAAATCTACTACATCAAAGCCAAGAGACTGAAACTGTTCCATCATTTGTTCCGTCTCATAAAAATTTACTTTACAGCCAAGTGTCAAAAAAGCAACTTTCATTTTATTCTTTTCCTTCCATAGCATTTTGCACAAAAAACAATATTTTTTTGAAAAGACCTCGTTTATTTTTTATATTGACATACTTCGTTAATCATACTAATATAATACGTGAAGAGAGGAAAATCTCTTAACACAAAATAAGGAGGTAATATAGTATGAAAACAGTTAAAATTTCTTTAAACTCAATCGACAAAGTAAAAGCTTTTGTCAACGAAGTAACAAAGTACGATGCAGAGTTTGACTTAGTATCCGGAAGATACGTTATTGATGCAAAATCCATCATGGGTATTTTCAGCTTGGATTTGTCAAAACCAATCGACCTCAATATTCACAGCGAGAACAACATTGATGAAATTCTTGCTAAACTTGACGAGTTCATCGTTAAATAAAAAATATAATATTGGGTTTGTTACTTAGCATGGGGCGGCATGATGGCCGCTTCTTTTTTTGTCTCAAAACGACGCACCGCCCCACAAAATTTTATTCCGGTTTCACACAGATTACTTCACGTTCTTCAATCGCTTTCTTTACCATTTCATCGATTTTTTCCGCTAAGTTTTTCTCAGACTCTTCCATCTTTGCAATGTCCGGTTTCGTCACCGGATGCTTTGCCACAAAAATCGTACAGCAGTCTTCAAACGGCTGAATCGATGTCTCAAAGGTATCAATCTTTTCCGCAATCTCAATAATTTCATTTTTATCAAAAGCAATCACCGGACGGAACACAGGCATATTACATACCGCATCCGTTGCCGCTAAACTCTGCATTGTCTGGCTCGCCACCTGTCCGACACTTTCACCGGTAATCAGTGATAAGCAGTGACGTTCTCTCGCAATTTTTTCTGCAATCCGCATCATGTATCTGCGCATAATAATTGTCAATTCATCGTGCGGACATTTATCATAAATATACAGCTGAATATCTGTAAAGTTCACAATATGGAGATTGATATTACCCGCATACTCGGAAACAAGACGCGCTAAATCTACAACCTTTTGTTTGGCACGCTCACTTGTATATGGCGGTGCATGAAAATAAACTGCTTCAATTTTCACGCCACGTTTTGCCATCATATAGCCGGCAACCGGACTGTCAATACCGCCGGATAAAAGCAGCATTGAGCGGTCACTTGTACCAACCGGCATACCGCCGGGTCCTTTGATACTTGTCACATACACATAAGCACGTTTGCGGATTTCAATATACACTTTAATTTCCGGATGGTGCACATCAA
>ERZ773143.1750-NODE-1750-length-18019-cov-3.218270_pt1 | contig 18019 bp, 12 predicted proteins | sample MGYA00580852_ERZ773143 | MGnify/ENA primary metagenome ERZ773143 (study PRJEB29015, sample SAMEA2737853) | human gut metagenome | biome: human gut; feature: human-associated habitat; material: faeces | place: China | collected 2012 ... | reverse complement strand
TAAACGCCACGAATGCAGATCCCGTCCTGCGCAAGTGTCTCCTTTAAAAGTTCCACGATCGTCTCCTTGAACTGCTCCATGCCAAGCGCCAGACACTCCACGACCAGAACGTCCTCATATTTATCTACAACCAGCCCCGGCAGGAAATCCGCCTCCCCGAAAATCACACGGCAGGAGGAGGTGTCCACCGTCGTCTTGCGGTAATCCCATGCATTCTGCACACGCATCTGCAAAAATGCGCGGTCTATTTCCTGATCGATCTTTCTTGTCAGCATCCGGACATGGATCTTGGAATTGACGTTGATAAAACCTCTTCCCATCGGATAACCGTCAAAATCGTGTACCAGCACCACTTCGCCGTTCTCAAATGTTCCGGTCACCGTGTCGATCTCATTGTCGAACACCCACATTCCTCCGGCTTTGATGGTTCTTCCCTCACCCTTTTTCAATGTAACAATCGCGCTCATAGGTTCCTCCTTTTTCTATTCCGCCTTTTTGGGGCGGTTTACAATGTAAATTCCCATGCATACCAGCACCAGCGCAGCCACCGGCATCACGCTTAAGCTGTCCGTCTCACCGAGCAGAACCGCGGACAGGATCACACCGCACACCGGATTCATAAACCCTAAGACTGCAACATTTCCCGGGCTGCCACACGACGATCGTCTTCTGCATAAATTGTTGTCTCATTTATCTGTATACTCCGTTTCCATCTGTCCTTCCGTCCGCCCTGCAGACATAACCACCGCTCATTTTAGCACAGAACCTTCCATCTTGCCACGACAATTTATTTTCCTGTTTGCCTGCCATCCCCCGCTGCGTTATACTTAGGATAGAAGTTATCACGCACGGGGCAGCGGCATATCACTGCCTCCCACAAAGGAGAAACTATGGCAACTATCAGTTTATGTATGATTGTAAAAAATGAGTCCGCAGTGCTGGCGCGCTGTCTGGATAGCATCGCCGATCTCATGGACGAGATCATCATTGTAGACACCGGCTCCACCGACAACACGAAAGAAATTGCCGCACAGTACACCTCGCGGATCTACGATTTCAAATGGACCAGCGACTTTTCCGCCGCACGCAATTTTTCCTTTTCCAAAGCAACGATGGAATATATCTACACCGCCGACGCCGATGAAATTCTCGACGACGCAAACCGCGAGCGTTTTCTCCGTCTTAAAGATGCCCTTCTGCCTGAGATCGAGATTGTACAGATGAAGTATGTGACGCAGGGCACGTTCGATACCGTTTTGAATGCAAAAAAGGAATACCGGCCAAAGCTGTTCCGCAGACTGCGCACGTTTACCTGGATCGATCCGATTCACGAGACCGTCCGCTTAACGCCGGTCACTTTTGACAGCGATGTGGAGATTCTGCACTGTCCGCAGTCCCTGCACAGCAAGCGCGATTTTTCCATCTTCATCAAAGCGTTTGAACACGACGGGCAATTTTCCCCAAAAATCCGCACCATGTATGCCAAAGAGCTTTTAAAAACGGGCGACAAAAAGGATTTTACTGATGCAAAACCGATCTTCCAGCTCATTTTCGACAATGACCCGGCAGATGATGCCCGAAAGGAAGCTGCCTGCGTCCTAGCCCGGATTTACCGCATGGAGGATAACAAGAACGAATTTTTCAAGCTGACCATGAAGGACATGCTCACCACACCGTGCGCAGAAATCTGCTACGAACTGGGAACCTATTTTGTGGGACAGCGCGACTACGCGGAAGCGGTTCTCTGGTTCTACAATGCCGCCTACGAGACGGAAAGCATCCTGGACGTTCACACAAGCGGGGATCTTCCGCTGCTCGGTCTCGTCGAATGTTACGAGACGCTCCTCGCCGGGGAGGAAGCCAAAATTCCTTCCGACACAGCGCTTACCATCCAGTATGAAATGATGCTCGACAAATACCGGGAGGCTTCCAGAGACTGGCGGATGCCGGAGGAGACCTGATCTTACAAATCTCCGGAAATACGCTCCGGCAGGGCTTGTAAAATACAACATAAAGTGATAGGATGAAACTATGGTAAAATTTTAACAATCTTTTGTGTGGGAGGTATTTGAGATGGATTTTCGTGAAGAATACAAACAGAAGCTTGTCTCCGCAGATGAGGCGGTAAAGCTCATCAAATCCGGAGACTGGGTAGATTACGGCTGGTGCACCAACACCGTTGACGCACTGGATCAGGCTCTCGCAAAGCGCACCGACGAACTGACAGACGTCAAGCTGCGCGGCGGTATCCTGATGAAGCCGCTGGCTGTTTTTGCACGTGAGGATGCAGGCGAGCATTTCTGCTGGAACTCCTGGCATATGTCCGGTATCGAGCGCAAGATGATAAACAGAGGCGTGGCTTACTACTGTCCGATCCGCTACTCCGAGCTGCCGCGCTACTACCGCGAGCTTGACTGCCCGGATGACGTTGCCATGTTCCAGGTCGCTCCGATGGATGCGCACGGCTACTTTAACTTCGGTCCGAGTGCCTCACATCTGGGTGCAATGTGCGAGCGCGCAAAGCACATCATCGTAGAAGTCAATGAAAATATGCCACGCTGCCTCGGCGGTACCGAGTGCGGCATCCACATTTCCGATGTCACCTACATCGTAGAAGGCTCCAACCCGCCAATCGGTGAACTTGGTGCAGGCGGTCCTGCTACAGATGTGGATAAGGCTGTCGCAAAGCTGATCGTCGATGAGATTCCGAACGGTGCCTGCTTACAGCTCGGTATCGGCGGCATGCCAAACGCTGTCGGTTCCCTGATTGCAGAGTCCGACTTGAAGGATCTCGGCGTTCACACTGAGATGTACGTGGATGCATTTGTCGATATTGCAAAGGCAGGTAAGATCAACGGTTCCAAAAAGAATATCGACCGTTACCGCCAGACCTACGCTTTCGGCGCCGGCACCAAGAAAATGTACGATTATCTGGACGACAACCCGGAACTGATGAGCGCTCCGGTCGACTACACGAATGACATCCGCTCGATCTCCGCACTGGATAACTTTATTTCCATCAACAATGCCGTGGATATTGATCTCTATGGTCAGGTAAATGCAGAGTCTGCAGGCATCAAGCAGATCAGCGGCGCAGGCGGACAGCTTGACTTCGTGCTCGGCGCTTATCTGTCCAAGGGCGGCAAGAGCTTTATCTGCTTATCCTCTACCTTCAAGACCAAGGACGGTCAGGTGCAGTCCCGTATCCGCCCGACGCTGGCAAACGGTTCCATCGTTACCGACGCAAGACCGAATACACACTATGTTGTAACCGAATACGGCAAGGTGAACTTAAAGGGTCTGTCTACCTGGCAGAGAGCCGAGGCTCTGATCTCGATCGCGCATCCTGATTTCCGCGACGACCTCATCAAAGAGGCGGAGCAGATGCACATCTGGAGAAGAAGCAACCGCTAGTACCGGAGGACGACTGACGGACGGGACGTGGAATGTTGCATATAGTTTCACTATCTGAGGCCAGAAGAACAGCCATGTTCCAGATGAAAGCAGGCGTGGAGAATCCAATCGCCAAATACGGAATTTCTAAGCATGCCGCTTTTGACATCTTCGATGATCCATGTCTTTCCAAGTTTGGAACACTCCGCAGAAGGTGTTCGCAACCTGCAGACAATTTTAGGACTTTTGTGTGTGTCCCTTATGGGCACCGCTGAACAGAACATAACCGCGCGAAGCCGATGTCTGAATTGGCATCTGCCTTATTTTCAATAGCAGATGCCAACGAGTTTCGGTTCGCGCGGTTTTATATTGTCTGTGAAGCGGTGCCCTTAGGGACACCAGAAAGTCCGCCCATTGTCTGCGGTTTGCCGGACACCTCCTGTGGATTGTCCAAACGTGGCAAAGACACGGAATATAATGTCAAAAGCGGCATGCAAGAAATTCACGTATTTTGCTCCAACGATTCTCCACGCCTGCTTCCATTCTGGAACAGGATGATTCTTCCCCTTCAGATCCTGTCAATCCTGTTACCATTCCACTTCCCATCTGTCAGCCGTCCTCCGGCACTAACCGGTTGTCTACAGGGTTCCAGCCATCCGGTCGCGGATCTCTACTCCGGTCGGTGTCCCCGCAAGCCCTCCTTTTCCGGTCTCACGGATATCCTCATTCATGCTGCGCCCGATACTGCGCATCGCGTCAATCACTTCATCCGGCGGAATCTTACTGAAGATCCCCGCCATCGTCATATCTGCAGAAGTCATGGCATTCACGGCTCCCATGACATTGCGCTTCACACACGGAACTTCTACAAGTCCCGCCACCGGATCGCATGCCAGTCCAAGCAGATTCTTAAGCGCCAGCGCCGCTGCATTGGCAATCTCATCCGCACCGCCGCCCAGAAGATACGTCACACCACCTGCCGCCATCGCGGAAGCCGAACCGATCTCCGCCTGACAGCCGCCTGCTGCGCCTGCCAGAAACGCCCGGTTTGCAATCACTCCACCGATTCCGGCTGCCACGTACAGGGCTTCCACCATACACTCCTCAGAAAAACCGCGCTCCTCCTGCACACTCAAAAACACTGCCGGTACCACACCGCAGGAGCCTGCGGTCGGTGCCGCCACGATCCGCTTCATGCAGGCATTGGACTCGCTGGTCTTCAGCGCTTTTTCCATCACTTTTCCGATAAAGTCTCCGCAGAGCAGCGTTCCCGCCTCCCGCGCCCGCTTCATCCTGGTTCCCTCTGTTCCGACCAGTCCACTTGCTGACTTTAACGTCTCATCGTAATGTGCATCTGCATACTGCATTGCCTGGTACATCCCGCGCATCTGTGCAAACGACTCCTCTGCGCTGATGCCCTGCTCCACGCAGTCATCCTCCTGCACAATTTTCCAAAAAGGCTTCCCGGTCTCTCTCTCCATCCGGCACAGTTCCTTCAATGATCGGTACATTGACATCCTCCCTCTGTTTTTCTATCATCCAGACGGTTCACACCGCCTTCCCGTCACATACGCTGCATCTTTCTGCCCATCTGATGTATCTATGCTTCCAGCATGCTTAAGTAGGTAACCTTTAAAATTCCCTCCAGATGCTCCAGCCACTCGATTGCCTCTTCCGGCACCTCTCTGTCGCACTCGATGACCATGACCGCCCTGGTGCCCCGGCTCTCGCGGTAAAGCTGCATCGTAGCAATATTTACCGACTTGTGCGCCAGCATCGAAGTCACCTCAGCCACATGCCCTGGCTGGTCGATGTTGTGCACGATCAGGGTCGGATAATCCCCGCTGAAATTCGCTGTCAGCCCGTCCAGCTCGCAGATCCGGATCTGTCCGCCTCCTACCGACGCCGCAATGACTTCCAGCGTACGGCCGGATTTTCCGGTCAGATTCATCTTGACCGAGTTGGGATGTACATCTCCAAGATCAATCCCCTCCAGTGTAAAACTCATCCCAGACTCCTTTGCCATCGTAAAGCTCTCCGGGATTCTCGGATCATCCACCTGCATCCCGAGCAGTCCTGCCAGGATCGCCTTATCCGTACCGTGTCCCTTGCCCGTTGCCAGAAAAGAGCCATGAAAATATATTTTTGCGTCCGCAACCTCCTCCGCTAAAAGCTTTCTGCTGACTCTGCCGATCTTCACAGCTCCCGCTGTATGTGAACTTGACGGTCCTACCATCACAGGTCCTATGATGTCGAGTAAATTCATCCTTTTTCTATTCCTTCCTTTGCGCTTTTCGCGTAAAATAAGGGGTATATCCCCGATATACCCCCTTGTCTGCCAAATTCTTTCCTTATTATATAAGCATTGTACAAAAAAGACAACCTGTTTTTTTTCGGGAGAATATGATACACTGAATGAAATGCAACGAATCGGAGGAATCCCATGAAAACACAGAAGACTTCCACAGCAAATACACATATACACGCCGACGGCATCACTCATACGCACGTTGACGGCATCACCCATGCACACGCCGACGGCTCCACTCACACGCATGCTGACGACACCGTTCATACTCATGCCAGCGGCTCCGTTCATACTCATGCCCACAGCTCCACTCACACACATCCGCATCACCACGAGAATACCAAGGCGGTCTTAAACCGCATGAACCGTGCGATCGGACATATGGAGGCCGTCCGCACGATGATCGAAGACGACAGGGACTGCAGCGAAGTGCTTGTTCAGATTGCGGCGGTGCGTTCCGCCATCAACAATATCGGTAAAATCATTTTAGAGGATCACATCAGCCACTGCCTGGTCGACGCCGTTGAAACCGGGGATGAGCAGGTCATCCGGGACTTAAATGACGCGATCGACAAGTTTGTAAAGTGATACATTTTTCATTTGGACATAGTTTGTTCATTTTTTATTCATATTTTATAGAAATCCAGGAAATCTTAAACCTTTTTTATTCATCTTCCCGATTGATTTTTGATGCAATTAGCGCTATATTCTCTTAGTATCGAAATTTAGCTTTACTTCCTTTTTACAGGAGTTTTACACTGGAGAATCGGCAGCCCGGCTGCCCACATATATTGCACGCGTGAGCGTATCGGTGTTTCACACCGCCTACAGTCATTTTGGGAGGGTTCTATGAAAAAATTATTTAACATTCTAAAAGAAAAGCTTGCACCGCTTTCCAGTAAGCTTCAATCTCTGAAGAGCATTCTTCCGCAGAAGAAGCCACACAGTGAAAAATACTATAAACGGATTGCTTTCCTTAATAAGTATTCTCTTATTTTCCACTTTTTATTAGCCTGTCTGTTAATTCTTGCCGTGGAGACGATTTCCAGACGGGACTTTGTGAGCGCTATAACTTTCATCAGCAATCACACGCTTGCATTCTTATATAATGCGCTGATTATCTTTGCATCTCTATCCCTTGTCTATCTGACAAAATATCGTACACAGATGCGTATCTTAATCAGCGGTTTGTGGATTTTCCTTGGAACCGTCAACGGTCTGATTCTGTCAAACCGTGTCACACCGTTCAGCTACACAGACTTAAAATGTCTGCCGGATCTGTTCGCAATGCAGAACACCAACTATTTTACAGCGGAGGAAGCAACCATGGTCGTGTCCGTTGTGGTTGCCTTCTTTGTCATTCTTGGTCTTCTCTTTGCAAAGGGACCCCGTTATCAGGGAAAACGCCATACCGTGCTTGGTCCGGTCTCCATTGCCGCTCTGATTTTAATCGGTCTTCCGATTACCACACAGGCAGCACAGAGTTCCAACATTCTTGCTTCCTATTTTGCAAATATTGCGCAGGGCTACTCTGATTACGGTTTTGTGTACGGTTTTTCCACCAGTGTTGTCGGAAGAGGCATGGATAAACCGGAGGATTATTCCGAGGAAACCGTTGATGCGATCAACACCCTTGTTGATTCCGCCAGCAGCCCGACCACTGTTTCCACAGGCAGCGAGCCAAATGTTATCTGTGTTTTACTGGAGTCCTTCTGTGATCCTTACGAAGTAAACTTTTTAAATATGTCCGAAGATCCGATTCCGAATTTCCACAACCTTGAGGCAAACTATTCCACCGGTTACCTTACCGTACCGGTCGTGGGTGCAGGTACCGCCAATACGGAGTTCGAGGTTCTGACCGGAATGAGCATGCAGTATTTCGGTACCGGTGAGTATCCTTACAAGACGATCTTAAAACAGACGGACTGCGAAAGTATTGCCGATGATCTCTCCCAGATCGGTTATGGTACGCATGTCGTACATAACAATACCGCTACTTTCTACAGCCGCAACAATGCTTTTTCCATGATGGGATTCGATACCTTTACCAGCAAGGAGTGCATGAACATCTCCCAGTACACGCCGAATGGCAACTGGCCGACTGATGATGTGCTGGTACAGGAGACTGTAAAAGCTATGAACGCGACGGAAAACCAGTCCGATTTCGTATATACCATTACCGTGGAAGGTCACGGCGATTACCCGACCGAGAAGCTTCTGGAAAATCCGGATATTCTTGTTTCCGGCGCCGCAGATGAGGCTTCCAACAACCAGTGGGAATATTATGTCAACATGATTCATGAAGTGGATGACTTCATCGGAGATCTGATCACAGCGGTTGACCGCCGCGGAGAGGACACCATCATCGTGTTCTTCGGCGATCATCTTCCAACGATGGGACTCACCGATGCGGATATGAAGTCCGGTGATATTTTCAAGACCAAGTACATCACCTGGAACAACATGGGGCTTGCAAAAAAAGATGCTGATCTGACCGCTTACCAGCTTCTCGCGCACATTACCGATCAGGCAGGCATTCATGAGGGAACCATGTTCCGTTATCATCAGACACAGACCGCTTCCGAGACCTATCTTTCCGGTCTGGAGGATCTGCAGTACGATCTGCTGTACGGCAAACGCTACACCTACGGCGGAGAGGACCGCTACCCTGCATCCGACCTTGTGATGGATGTGGAGGACGTTACCGTCTCCTCTGTCCGCAAGAATACAAGCAACAATACCTTGACGGTGTACGGTGCGAACTTTACCAAGAATACGAAGATTTTTGTAAACGGCAATAAGGTTCCTACCACGTTCCTGACATCGAACCTGATTACGACCAGTCTGGACAATGTGCAGAACGGCGATACCATTACCGTGAATATCCTCGGTTCCAAGAGCCTACTGCTCCGTGCCGGTACCGGCGAGGTTGTCTACGAGGATCCGGATATTGTTCCGGAGACGGAAGATCCGACCGAGATTCCGGAGACGTCCGCTACCGAGATGAAGAACACAGAAACAGAAAACTCTGAAATGAAAAGCTCTGAGACCGAAAGTTCCGAGATGAAGAACACAGAAACAGAAAGCTCTGAGACAGGCAGCTCCGAAACGACCTCCAAAGCCGACAGCTCAGCCGTCACTTCCGAAGCTGCATCAGATTCCAACAACTAGATGCTAAAAGGAACTGCCGCAATAAACATACCGTTCTTTACTCTGATAACTAATATTATGAGAAGCATGCCCCTGCGATTTCGGGTGGAATGCCTATGGAACATTCTGTTCAAAAAATGCGGCATTTCTAACCAGCCGGTGACTGCATCTGCGATGATCCGTGTCTTTCCAAGTTTGGAGCACTCTACGGACTGTGTCCGCAAGCCAACAGACAATTTTAGGACTTTTGTGTGTCCCTTATGGCACCAATGAACAAAACATAACCGCGCGAAGCCGATGTCTGAATTGGCATCTGCCCTATTTTCAATAGCAGATGCCAACGAGTTTCGGTTCGCGCGGTTTTATATTGTCTGTGAAGCGGTGCCATTAGGGACACTAGAAAGTCCGCTCATTGTCTGTGGCTTGTCGGACACACTCCGGGAGAGTCCAAACGTGGAAGAGACACGGAATCAGATGCAGTCATCCGGCTGGAAGAAATACACACATTTTTCTCCAACGAATGTTTCATATGCAGTTCCAGCCGAAATCTGTATCAAGTGCTTCCTGTAATATAACTTATCGCCCCAAAGTCAACTGCCCGCCTGATGGGACAGCTTCTTTGCTAACGGCAGGGTAAAGATAAATTCCGTTCCCACGCCTTCCGTGCTGATACAGTTGATGTTTTCGCCGTGTGCCTGGACAATCTCCTTTACGATGGAGAGACCAAGCCCGGTTCCTTTTTTGTCCTTGCCGCGGGAGAGATCCGTCTTGTAGAAGCGCTCCCAGATCTTTTTGATGCTGTCGCCCGGGATGCCGATGCCAGTGTCCTTGACGGAGACGAAGATCTTGTCGTTCTTCTCTGTGGTCTCGATTGTGATTGCGGAGTCCGTGTGGCTGAATTTGATTGCATTGTCGATCAGGTTGTAGAGTACCTGCTCGATCTTACTCATATCGGCGGAGACAAAAAGCTTCTCGCCGGTTAAGATCAGGTTGAAAGTAATGCGCTTTTCCATGCAGCGCCCCTCGAACGTCTGGACTGTCATGCGGATCGTGTGATTGATGTCGAAATCCGTGATGTCCAGCATCGTGCCGTGTGAGCCGAATTTGTTTAACTCAAGAAGGCTCTTGGTCAGCTTGTTCAGACGCTCGGTCTCAAAGAGGATGATGTTTAAATATTTGTCCTGCATCTCTACGGGAATGGTGCCGTCGAGCATCGCTTCCACATAACCTTTGATGGAAGTGAGAGGCGAACGGAAATCATGCGAGACGTTAGAGACGAACTTTTTCTGGTCGTCCTCCAGGGTATTCAGTTCGTTTGCCATGTAGTTGAGCGAGGCGGCGAGATAGCCGATCTCATCATTGGAGTGAACATCAATCTTTTTTTCAAAGTTTCCGGCGGCATATTCGTCCGCCGCTTTCGTAATCTTGCGGATCGGTATGTATACCACATAGGTAAACAGAATCAGTACCACAAAGGCTGCCAGAAACAAAAGCCCAAGCGTCTCATAAGCGATGGCGACAAGTCCGTTCGCGTAGGACACGAGACTGCTGGTCGGCTTGTGGATGACCACATAACCGCGCACTTTGTAGTTGACGGTGATCGGTGAGAAAACACTTAGCATCTCTGACGTAAACTGGTTATAAAACGTGCCGGTCTGATAATAGCGGCTTCCGAAGTCGGTAATGTTGAAGCCGGGAACCGGTGTGGGATCACAGCCCGGCGCCGCCGTGTTCAGAATGATGTTGCCGTGCGTGTCCACAATCCAGATTTCACTGGAGAGATAGGTGCTTAAGGTGGAAAGCTGTGTCTGTATCTCGTCCAACGTCATGGTCTTGGAAAAATAATTCCCGGCATAGTTGGAGGAGATCAGGGCGGATTCCCGGTAGAGGCTGGCAGCCTCCTTTTTTTCCACAAAGGCGAACGTAATGTGGTAGGTAAAAGTTGTGATGATGAGAAAACCGATCAGACCGTACATCAGATAGCCGGCGAGCAGTTTGGGGTAAAGGGTACGTTTCATAGGTCACGAACCTCGAATTTGTAGCCGATGCCCCAGACCGTTGCGAGGCTCCAGTTGGCATGATCCTTGATCTTCTCGCGGAGACGCTTCACGTGAACGTCCACGGTACGTGTGTCGCCGATGTATTCATAGCCCCAGATGTGATCCAGAAGCTGCTCTCTTGTAAAAACCTGATTCGGCGAAGCCGCAAGAAAATATAAAAGCTCCAGTTCCTTTGGCGGCATGTCGACGGCCTGCCCCATGTAGATGACGGAGTAGTTCGAGAGATTGACCACCAGATCCGTGTACTTGACGCATTTTAACTCTGCAGCAGGTTCCTCCGGCTTTGACGGCTGATAGCGGCGCAGCACTGCCTTGACGCGCGCGACAAGCTCCTTGGAGTCGAATGGCTTCATCATGTAATCGTCCGCGCCGAGCTCCAGACCGAGTACCTTGTCAAAAATCTCGCCTTTGGCTGACAGCATAATGATCGGAACATTTGCCTTCGCACGGATCTCACGGCAGACCTGATAGCCGTCCATGCCGGGAAGCATCAGATCGAGCAGGATCAGATTCGGATTGTACTGATCAAAAGCGATCATGGCTTCCTCGCCGTCATTGACGATCCGGGTATCGAAACATTCCTTTGTGAGATACAGGGAAATCAGTTCTGCGATATTATTGTCATCATCTACGATGAGAATTTTCTGTTTTGCTGCCATATCATCATCTCCTCATTTTTATTTTAAATATCAATCCTTAAACTCGGCAATCGTGACACCGGCATCGCCCTCGCCGAACTCGCCGAGGTGGAATGATTTGACATATTTTAAGCGCTTTAAATGAGCCTGCACCGCGTTGCGGAGTGCGCCCGTGCCTTTTCCGTGAACGATGCGCACGGACGGCAGATGTGCCAGATAAGCGTCGTCCAGATATTTGTCGAGAAGCGGAATGGCCTCGTCGGTCGTCTTACCGATGAGATTGATCTCTGTGGAGACGGAGGCGGATTTGCTCATCTTGATCTTGCCGGCACTGGTCTTCTGGAACTTCTTGGTGCCCGGTGCGGCATCCTCTTCCAGAAGGATCAGGTCGTTGATGTTGACCAGAGAGCGCAGAATTCCCATCTGCACATACAGGTCGCCCCTGGCATTCGGAAGGGAATGAACGGTGCCTTTTAAGTTCATGCTGATGACTTTGACGCTGTCGCCGATGCGCAGCTTCTTCGGAACGTTGTGGTTCGGTACGGAAGCTTTTTTCTGCTCGGACATCTTCTGTGCGGCTTTGTCCATCTTGCCGCGCAGCTTGGTACGTTCTTTTTCCATCTCGCTGACCGGTGCGCCCGCCTTGCCGTATTTGTTAAAATTGCGGATCGTCTCATCGGCGACGTCCTTGGCTTCTTTTAAGATGCTGTATGCCTGCTCGTTTGCCTCGCGCAGAATCTTGTCGCGGCTGGAATCCAGGCGCTCCTGCTTCTGCTCCAGCTTTTTCTTTAAGGACTCGATCTCGGCTTTGTACTGGTTGATCTCTAACTGCTCCCGCTCGATTGTGCTGCGGCTCTTCTCAAGGTCTGCGATCAGGTCCTCAAAATCGCCCTCACTCTTGCTGATGCGCCCTTTAGCGTCGGCAATGAGGTCCGTCGGAAGACCGAGCTTTTCAGAGATGGCAAACGCGTTGCTCTTGCCCGGAATACCGATTAAGAGACGGTAGGTCGGACTTAACGTCGCCACGTCGAACTCGCAGCAGGCATTTTCCACGCCTGGTGTGGAGAGGGCATAGACCTTGAGCTCGCTGTAATGCGTCGTAGCCATAATGCGTGCTCCGTAAAGGTGGAGCTTCGAGAGAATGGAGATCGCAAGCGCAGCGCCCTCGGTCGGATCGGTTCCGGCACAGAGCTCATCGAAAAGTACCAGAGAACGGTCATTGACCTGCTCTAAGATACGGATGATGTTGACCATGTGGGAGGAGAACGTACTGAGCGACTGCTCGATACTCTGCTCGTCCCCGATGTCGGCGAACACTTCGTCGAAAATACCGAGTTCCGAGCGCTCGGACGCCGGAATATGCAGGCCGGACTGTCCCATCAGCGTCAGCAGTCCGACGGTTTTTAAGGATACCGTCTTACCGCCGGTGTTTGGACCGGTCACGATCAGCAGGCGGAAATCCTCGCCGAGCCGCACGTCGATCGGAACAACCTTTTTCGGATCGAGTAGTGGGTGGCGTCCCTTGCGGATGTGAATCCGCCCGTCATCATTGAACAGCGGGGCAACCCCGTTGTATGTCTGAGCGAAAGCCGCTCTGGCAAAGATAAAGTCCAGCTCGGTCAGAAGTTCATAGTCGGCGAGCAGCTGTGTGGCGTAGGAGGCGGTCAGATTGCTTAAGCCGGCAAGGATAACCTCGATCTCCTCCTGCTCACGGAGCTGCAGCTCTTTGTATTCGTTGTTCAGATTGACGACAGCCATCGGCTCGATGAAAAGTGTGGAGCCGGTGGAGGACTGGTCATGGATCATGCCGGGAACGAGAGACTTTGCCTCCGCTTTGACCGGGAGACAGTAGCGCCCGTCGCGCATGGTAATGACGGTGTCCTGCAGATAGCTTCTGGTCGTGGTGTTGTTGATCATGGAGTTCATCTGTGCGCGGATCTTATCGTTCATTCCGCGCATGGAGCGCCGGATCGAGTGCAGCGTGCTGCTGGCGTCGTCGGCAATCTCGTCCTCGGAGAGAATACAGCGCCGGATCTCGTCATACAGCGGTGTGAGAGGTTCGATGCCGGCAAAAAGACCGGTCAGGGAATCGTCCGGCTGATCATTGTCTTCCTGTGATCTGGCAAAAGCCTTCGCGCGCTTCGCGGATTCTAAGAGGGAGCAGACACGCAGCAGTTCAATGGCGCTTAAGGCGCCGCCGATCTCTAAGCGCTTTAGTGAATCACGGATGTCCGTAACTCCCGAAAAGGACAGGGAGCCGTATTTGAACAGCCGGCTTAAGGCATCCGATGTCTGTTGCTGCAGCTGTTCGATCTGCGCGCGGTCGGTGATCGGGCGCAGCTTCTGACAGCGCGACCTGGCGTCGGCGCTGAACGCATATTCGGTCAGTTGATCGAGAATCTTGTTATATTCTAAGGTGTGTAATACTTTTTCGTTCATAGCAGTTCCTTTGATTTGATTGTCACATGGTTATGTCCTTCTTATTATATATGATTCCGGGAGTCTTGGAAAGCGGAACCTGAAAAGAATTGTAGAATCCTATTGCAAGCGTATGTGATTCATTTTATAATGATTACTGGTACGGTTTTCAGAAATTCGTGTGTAAATACATGCAGAAAAGAGGAAATCATGCAGCAAAAGGATAACGATCAGTTTTCTTTTATTAACGAAAAAATCAAAGAAAAGCCGGTCAATAAGAAGCGATTGCTGATGCAGGCAGGTTTTATTGCCCTGATGGCAGTCGTTTTTGGAATCATAGCAAGTCTGGTTTTCGCGTATTTTCAGCCTAAGTTTGAATCACTGTTTTACCCCGAGGAGGAACCGGTGGTCACCATTCCGCAGGATTCGGTTGCGGTGACGGAGCTGACGGAGCTGACTGAGGAGACAGAGACATCCGAGGAGACGGAGACATCCGAGGAACCACAGGTACCTTCCGAGGAACCGCCGCTACAGCAGCCCCAGGAGCTTGAGATTGCGGATGTACAGAACGTGCAGAACAAGCTGTATGCGGTGGGAAGAGAAGCAAACCGCTTTGTCGTGACCGTGACGGGGGTCAAGAGCGACACGGACTGGTTCAACAATTCTTACGAGAGCAGAGGACAGGCATCCGGCATTATCATTGCAGACAGCGGTCAGGAACTTCTGATTTTAACTGAGCGCAAGGTCATCTCAGATGCACAGGAGGTCTATGTTACTTTCATCAATGATGTGACGGTGGAAGCGTCCATGAAGCACTACGACGGCAATACGGGAATTGCAGTGCTCTCGGTGCCGCGCAGTCAGGTGGATGAGGATACCATGAATGCAATCTCGGTGGCGAAGCTCGGGAATTCACTGACTACAATGCAGGGAACCATGGTTATTGCGGTGGGAAGTCCGCTCGGAACGAACTATTCGATCCTTACGGGGAATATTACATCTACCAACAATGTGATTTCCACGATCGACAATAATTATACCGTCTTTACGACGGATATTGTGGGCAGCAGCAGCGGCAGCGGCGTCATCATCAATGTGAACGGCGAGGTGATCGGTCTGGTAATGCAGGATTACGGCAATGAGGAGGATCAGACGACGCTCACAGCCCTCTCGATCTCCGAGTTAAAGCAGTTGATCGAGAAGCTGTCCAACAATCAGGACATTCCGTATATCGGTCTGGGACTGACGACGGTTTCTGCGGCAACCGCCAAGGAATACGACATTCCGAAGGGTGCATACATCAAGGAAGTCAAGATGGATTCACCAGCGCTGGCGGCAGGACTGCAGAGCGGCGATGTCATTACAGAGATGGATGGAGAAGCTGTCTACACGGTGGACAGTTATGAGAGCAAGCTTCTGGCATTGAAACCGGGCGACGAGGTGGAGATCGTTGTACAGCGGCAGGGCGCGGAGAAGTACGAGGAGATCACCTGTACGGTACAGGTCGGAGTGTTAAAGTAGAGGATAGTAACAGAAGGCGGTGTCTTGCGGCACCGCCATATTATGGAAATGAGGTCAGAAATGAAGTATATTGAGAGCCTGCGTGAGGGCGAGAGAATCAACGAAATCTATTTGTGCAAGGTAAAGCAGTCAGCGCTGACAAAGGCGGGAAAGCCTTATGATAATCTGATCCTGCAGGATAAGACCGGTACACTGGACGCCAAGATCTGGGAGCCGGGCTCGGTTGGAATCGATGAGTTTGATTCGTTAGACTACATCGCAGTCATGGGAGACATCACAAGTTTTCAGGGAAATCTCCAGCTCAACGTAAAGCGTGTGCGCAAGGTGCAGGAAGGGGAATACGATCCGAAAGATTATCTGCCGGTATCCAAAAAGGACATCGACGGGATGTATACAGAGCTTCTCGGACTGATTGCTTCCGTGAAGCACCCGTATTTAAGAAAGCTTCTGGAGAGCTTTTTTGTCGAGGATAAGGATTTTGAAAAACGGTTCAAGTTTCATTCCGCAGCGAAGAGCGTGCATCACGGATTTGTGGGCGGACTGCTGGAGCATACGCTCTCTGTGACGAAGAACTGTGATTATTTTGCGGCAACCTATCCGATATTAAACCGCGATCTGATCGTGTCTGCGGCAATTTTTCATGATATCGGAAAGCTGGAGGAACTCTCGACGTTCCCGGAGAACGATTACACGGATGAGGGACAGCTTTTAGGACACATCATGATCGGCGCCGAGATGGTCGGAGAGCGGATCCGCACGATTCCGGGATTCCCGAAGGGAACCGCCAATGAGTTGAAGCACTGCATTTTAGCTCACCACGGAGAACTGGAATACGGTTCGCCGAAGAAACCGGCACTTGCGGAGGCACTGGCACTCAGTTTTGCGGACAATATTGACGCCAAGATGGAGACAATACGGGAGATTTTTGCAAGTGTTCCGGAGAACAATCTGGAGTGGCAGGGATATAACCGCCTGCTGGAGAGCAATATCCGCAGATCAGGAAGAGAGTCATAGGTATATCACAGGATATGAAGAAAAACGACAGTATTGAGTTAAAGATCGAAGATATGGGCGTTGACGGAGAGGGCATCGGAAAATACGAGGGGATGACCTTTTTCGTGAAAGATGCTGTGATCGGGGATACGATCCGTGCCGGCATCACGAAGCTCAAGAAGAACTACGGCTATGCCAGGGTGCAGGAGATTTTAGAACCGTCGCCGTACCGTGTGAAGCCGGAGTGTCCGCTATATGCGCGCTGTGGTGGCTGCCAGATCCAGGCGATGGACTATAGGCAGCAGCTTTGCTATAAGCAGAAAAAGGTGCGCGGCAATCTGATCCGTATCGGAGGATTTGCGCCGGAACTCATTGATTCCGTGATGGAGGAGATTGTGGGGATGGAGCAGCCGTATCGTTACCGCAATAAGGCACAGTTCCCGATCGGCGCGGACAGGGACGGGATGCCGGTGGCGGGATTTTACGCAGCGCGCACGCATAACATTATCCCGGTAGAGGATTGTAAGCTGGGCGTTACGCAGAATGAGCAGATTCTTGGAGTGGTGCTTTCCTATATGCGTGAGAATGGGGTCCGTTCGTATGATGAGACGACAGGGCGGGGACTGGTGCGCCATGTGCTGATCCGTTACGGATTCACCTCAAAGGAACTGATGGTCTGCCTGGTCATTAACAGAGAGACACTTCCGCAGGAGAAGAAACTGGTGGATGCGTTGTGTAAAATAGAAGGTATGACCAGCATTTCCGTGAACATCAACCGGAAGAATACGAATGGGATTTTGGGGGAGGAGACCCGGACCGTCTGGGGATCGGATTATATCACGGATCAGATTCATCTGCGCGACTGTGACCATGATTTTGCACTGACAGATACGGCAATCGCCTATCACATTTCTCCGCAGTCTTTTTACCAGGTAAACCCGGTGCAGACGGAGAAGTTGTACAGTCTGGCACTTTCCTACGCGGGTCTGACTGGCAGGGAGACCGTCTGGGATCTATACTGTGGCATTGGAACCATTTCCCTGTTTCTGGCACAGAAGGCAGGGAAGGTCTACGGCGTGGAGATCGTGCCGCAGGCGATTGAAGACGCGAGAAGCAACGCGGCATTAAACGGTATTACCAACGCCTCGTTTTTCGTGGGAAAGGCGGAGGAGGTTCTTCCGGAGTTCTACGAAAAGGAGAGCCGGAAGCCGGATGCGGACATGCTTCATCCGGATGTGATCGTTGTTGATCCGCCCCGGAAGGGATGCGATGAGAAGTGTCTGGAGACGATGCTTCGCATGAAGCCGGAACGGATTGTGTATGTCAGTTGCGACCCGGCAACGCTTGCAAGGGATCTGAAGATTCTGTGTGGGGGTGGCTATGAGCTGCGGAAGGTGCGGCCGGTGGACCAGTTCGGACATACAACACATGTTGAGACGGTAGTTCTGATGCAGTATTGTGGAAAATAAGAAAAATAGGCATATTAGACCACAAGATGTTGTGGTTTGAGGGCAAAAATTGGAGCAAAAAATGACCAG
>ERZ773143.1733-NODE-1733-length-18154-cov-11.288082_pt1 | contig 18154 bp, 14 predicted proteins | sample MGYA00580852_ERZ773143 | MGnify/ENA primary metagenome ERZ773143 (study PRJEB29015, sample SAMEA2737853) | human gut metagenome | biome: human gut; feature: human-associated habitat; material: faeces | place: China | collected 2012 ... | reverse complement strand
TGCCGGTTACGGCATTGTTGATTGCATTGCTGATTCCGATGCAGCTAATATTCGGAGTAGAAAAGAGCAGAGTAGTCATTTCGGGGGCATGTGGTGTAATGGGAGCGTCTGTCATTGCATTTGCGAAGCTGGTAAAGACAAATGTATTAAGTGCCGTTTCATTTTTAAACCAAATGAATGGCTGGATACTTGCAGGAATTGCAGTGGTAGTGACAGTACTTCTCATACTGCTCTCTTATGCAATTAGTGTCCGGATTATGGAAAAGAAAGAATTTTAGAAAAAATATTTAAGCGGGACATTCATAAATAAAAGAGTGTCCCGCTTATTAATGCATATTAGAAATTATCTCCATTCCATCCCCAGTTAGAGACGGCCTGATACTTAACATACACATGATCTGGTGCAATTCCAAGAACATCTTTAAAAATGTCACATATCTGGCCAGTCAGTTTAGAAAAGGCAGATGGGTTCTCATTGCCGTAAACGCTGACCTCGACCATAGCCATAGGCTCGGCATTGCTTCCTCTGAAGTAGAGCTTGTAGTCAGGTTCGAAGCCGACCATGAGCCAGCTTTCTGACTTGCCGGGAATTGTTTGGATAGCCTGACCTAAACGTGTTTTGATTTCAGATTCCTGTGCTTCTGTAAGAGAAGTGCTTATCTTTGAATTGATAAATGGCATATGTTACCTCATTTCTGCGCCGCAGGCGCGTGTATTCATGTGATGATTATAGCACTTTACATATGTCAAAGAAATATATTAATTGTCAGCGCCTTCTTTGATGCCGTGGCGCTCTGCATATCCAGTCAGGATAAGTGTGAGCGCACCGTCGCCTGTTACATTGCAGGCTGTTCCGAAGCTGTCCTGAAGTGCAAATATTGTAAGCATAAGGGCAGTTCCAGTGTCGTTAAATCCAAGCACGCCGGTAATAAGTCCGAGCGAAGCCATAACTGTTCCGCCAGGTACGCCAGGTGCACCGATTGCAAATATTCCGAGAAGCACGCAGAACAGAATCATAGTTCCGGCTGATGGAATAGTGCCATACAAAATCTTTGATACAGTCATGCAGAAAAATACCTCTGTCAGCACTGAACCGCATAAATGTATATTTGCAAACAAAGGAATTCCAAAAGAGACCATGTCCTTTCTCAAAACCTTTGATTTGCCGGCACACTGTAGGGCAACTGCAAGAGTGGCAGCAGATGACATTGTTCCAATTGATGTCAGGTATGCAGGACCGTAATGTCTGATTACTTCAATCGGGTTCTTCTTAGAATACAATCCAGCGATTGTGTAAAGCAGAGCCATCCAAATGTAATGTCCGATTAATACAATAATTATAATTTTCAGAAACACTGGAACCTGCTTTGTTATTGAACCTTCGTATGAGAGTCCGCAGAAAGTAAGTCCGATGAAAAATGGAAGAATCGGTATCATGATTCTTGATACAATTGCAAGCACAATCTTCTGAAATTCTTCAAGCAGGTCAGAGATTAACTCAGCCTTTGTCCATGCCGCTGCGAGTCCGATCATGATAGAGAACACGAGAGCACTCATAACAGGCATAATCTGCGGAATCGACAATTCAAACACTGCCGCAGGCAGTTCCTTCAATCCATCCGCTGTAGATGAAATTGACAAATGTGGTATCAGCGCATATCCGGCAGCAGTCGAGAACAAAGCTGCTCCGACAGATGAAGAATATGCGATAGTTACTGCAATAAGAAGCAGCTTAGACGCATTTTTACCCATCTGTGTAATCGAAGGCGCGATAAATGCGATAATAATCAGCGGAATGCAGAAATTAATAATCTGGTTAAGAATATATTTCAGCGTCACCACAATATTTAATATGGCCTTTGAAAATGCATTGCCATCCGTCGAACTGAGCACCAGCCCGATAACAACGCCAGCCAGAACACCTACCATCAGCTTGAACGGCAGGCTGTTCCAAAAATTAGTTTTCTTCATTAAATAAATCTCCTTCATTTGTTTGGTTAAGAAAAATTATAATATATGGGATTGGAAATAACAATGGAAAGGTTTGGGGATGGGATAAATAATGTGTAATTTAATTAAATTACATCTTGACAATATCTAAGAATATGGTATTATAAAAATGTAATTTAACTAAATTACAGAAAGGAGCTGCAATGAAAATACTACAATTAAATGATGTAATTAAATTCACAATAGGAAAAAACCCTACAAGAATTAAAGAACAAGAAGCAAATGTATATTCATTAGAAGATTTTGAGAATGATTTATATGGCATAACTGCAGAGGGTGATAAATCTGAGTGCATTATTAATCTTATTAAATCTAAAGTAGCACCTGTATCCTTGGATAATCAGAATAAATGTATCACTTCTAATTTTTTAAAATGCGAATTTAATCAGCAGATACTTGATAAGTGGTACTTTTGTTATCAGTTTAATGAGGGAAAAGATTTTGAACAGCAGATAGCAATGTTTCATCAGGGAACTACACTTAGCGTAAAGAAACTGAATATGAAGACAATTGGAGAATTAAAAATCAGATTACCAGATATACAGATGCAGAGAAAGATAGGAGAAATATATAGACAGTCTCTGGTTCAAAACCGTTTAATGATAAAGCAGGCGGAAGATATAAAGAAATTAATACTTAATATTATAAGAAAGCTTGAGGAGGAATAAAACATGGCAGAGAGTAAAGATTTATTGCAGGTATTGTGGAGTGGAGCAGATGTGCTTCGCGGAAAGATGGATGCTAATGAATATAAGACGTATTTATTGGGATTAATCTTTTATAAATATTTATCAGATTCATATTTAGCAAAGGCATATGATTTGTTGAATGATGAAACTCCAGATAATTTACAGGAGGCACAGAAGCAATATGAGGAAGTAATGAAGACCGAGGATGCTAATGATTTGATACAGGAATTAAGAGAGACTATGCATTACACACTTGATCCTGATATGACTTATGTAAGCATATTGAATGATGCTAAATCAAATGCATTTAACAGGGAAAAGTTACAGGCTGCATTTAACCGTATTCAGGAATCAGATGAATTATTTAACGGATTGTTTGCAGATGTAGATTTATATTCAAATAGATTAGGAACAGGGGATTTAAAGCAGAGTGCAACAATAGCAGAAGTAATAAAGGTTCTTGACGGAGCAGATCTGATTCATGCCAAAGGGGATGTCCTTGGAAATGCATATGAATATTTAATAGGACAGTTTGCTTCAGAAACAGGAAAAAAAGCAGGGGAATTCTATACTCCACATGGACCAGCGCAGATTCTATGTAGAATTGCAATGACAGGACAGGAAGATAAGAGAGGATTACAGGTGTATGATCCGTGTATGGGTTCTGGCTCGTTAATGCTTAGTTGTAGAAATTATTCAAAAGAGCCAGATTATATCAGATATTATGGACAGGAACTTATGCCATCAACTTACAACTTAGCTAGAATGAACATGTTTCTTCATAGAGTACATCCAGAAAACCAACATTTAAGAAATGGTGATACACTTGACGCAGATTGGCCTACTGATGAAGAAACAGAATTCGATGTTGTAACAATGAACCCACCTTATTCAGCTAAATGGTCAGCAGCAGAAGGCTTTAAACAGGATGAGAGATTTATGGACTATGGTGGAAAGCTGGCACCTAAGTCAAAAGCAGATTATGCATTTTTGCTCCATGGTTTTTATCATTTGAAACAAACAGGAACAATGGCAATTGTACTTCCTCATGGAGTGTTATTTAGAGGAGCTGCTGAAGGAACAATCAGAGAAACTTTATTACAAAATGGTTCAATATATGCAGTAATTGGTTTGCCAGCTAACATGTTTTACAATACATCAATTCCAACATGCATAGTTGTTCTTAAAAAACATAGAGAAGGAAGAGATGTCCTTTTTATTGATGCATCGAATCTTTATGAAAAAGAGAAAAAACAAAATGTAATGAATGAAGAACATATTGATAAAGTACTAGAGCTATACAATAACAGGAAAACAGTAGATAAATTAGCATATCTGGCTTCTTATGATGATATAAAGGCTAATGATTATAATTTGAACATTCCAAGATATGTAGATACAAGTGAGGAAGAGGATGAAATAGATATAAAGTCGCTTATTGAAGATATAAAAGAGACAAATAAAGCAATTAACGAGAATAATGCTAATTTGGTAGATATGCTTGGAAATCTTACATTTAGTTCATCAGAGACAGAAACAGCAGTCAAGGAATTAATAGATATGCTCAAGGAGGTGTAAGGATGGGAAATACACCAAATATAAGATTTAAGGGATTTACTGATGATTGGGAACAGCGTAAGCTTCCTGAATTTGTTACATTTTTTAATGGTTTGACTTACACGCCAGACGATGTGGAAGAAACAGGGACATTGGTATTGAGATCTTCCAATGTGAAAAATGGAGAAATTGTAGATGCTGACAATGTATATGTGAATGACAAAGTAGTTACATCTGAAAATGTGCAGGAAGGCGATATTATAGTTGTAGTAAGAAATGGTTCACGTGCGCTTATTGGAAAACATGCGCAAATTAAGGATTCCATGCCAAATACAGTAATTGGAGCATTTATGAGTGGCATGCGTTCCGAACATTCTTCTTTTGTAAATGCACTACTTGACACTTCTGCATTTGAGAATGAAATTGCAAAGAACATGGGAGCAGCCATTAATCAGATTACAGGTTATATGTTCTCAAGAATGGAATTTATGATTCCATCTGGAGAAGAACAACAGAAAATAGGTGAGTATTTTCAAGGCTTAGATGATCTCATCACTCTTCATCAGCGTAAGTGTGATGAAACAAAAAAACTGAAAAAGTTTATGCTTCAAAAAATGTTTCCGAAAAAAGACGAGAAAAAACCAGAGATTAGATTCGCTGGTTTTACTGACGATTGGGAACAGCGTAAGTTGGGAGATATCATAACTGAATATAAAGAGACTGTTGATTCGGATTGCACATTACCAATTCTTACTTCATCCAAAACAGAGGGCGTAATACTGCAAGAAAAGCATTTTGGAAGAAAGCAACAGCATGATATTACCGGGTACAATATACTACCAAGAAATTACTGTACTTATCGAAATAGAAGTGACGGAGTAGACTTTACATTTAATATCAACAAATGCTGTGATAAAGGGATTATTAGTAAATTTTATCCTGTTTTTAGTGGCAAAAATAGTGATGTATTCTTCCTCTCATTGGTATTGAATAATAGCGAAGAAGTTGTACGTGAAATAGCATATACATGTACAGGAACAGGACAGAAGGTACTGTCATTTCTTGATTTGCAAAAGATGAAGGTTAGGGTACCCAATTTTGATGAGCAAAAAGAAATTGTAGCATATTTTGAAAGCCTTGACCACCTTATCACTCTTCATCAACGTAAGTGTGATGAAATAAAAGAAATAAAGAAATTCATGTTGCAAAATATGTTTCCACAGAAAGGATAATGATTATGGCAGAATTAGAATCAGTAATTGAAAAAAGGCTTATAGATCAGCTTTGCAGTGGGGAATCTCAATGGGCATACAGACCAGATATTAGAACAGAAGAGGATTTATGGAATAACTTTAAATATATTCTTGAACAGAATAATAAAGCTAAATTAGATGATATTCCGCTTAGCGAATCAGAGTTTGCAAAAGTGAAAAACGATGTGTCACATGCCTCATTCTATGATGCTGGAAAGTGGTTGGTTGGAGAAAATGGAAAAGTATATGTTCATGTTCAAAGAGGAAATGAAACACTACATCTGGTTGTAATGAATAACGAGCATGTAGCAGGTGGTTCAAGCGTTTATGAAGTAATTAACCAGTATCAGGCGTTTAAAGAGGAAAATGATGAGAACGCAAGAAACAGACGCTTTGACGTAACACTCTTGATTAACGGAATACCATTAATTCATATTGAGTTAAAAAACAAAGAGCATTCCTATATGGATGGATACCGTCAGATAAAGAAATATATAGCAGAGGGAAAGTTTCATGGCATTTTTTCAAATGTGCAGATGTTTATAGTTAGTAATGCTATTGATACAAAATATTTTTCGGCAGCAAGAGATACGGAATTGAACAAAAAATTCCTCACAGGATGGATTGACAGAGAGAATGTGCCAGTATGTAATTACATTGATTTTGCACAGGCGGTACTTAGAATTCCAGAAGCACATGAGATGGTAACTAAGTATACAGTTCTTGATAATGACAAGAAGAAACTGCTTATTCTAAGACCATATCAGATTCATGCTATTGAGGCAATGCGGGAAGCTTCAAAAGCTGGAAAATCAGGATATATATGGCATACAACTGGCTCTGGAAAAACAATGACATCATATAAGGCTACAAGAAATCTATTAATGGATATACCATCGATACAGAAAACTATCTTTTTAATTGATAGAAAAGACTTGGATATGCAGACTAAAGGAGCGTTTCAGTCATATGCTAACAATGATACTATTGAGGTTGATGATACGGAACATGTTGGCAGCTTAATAAAAAAATTATCAGATGATAACAGGCAGATGATTGTAACTACACGTCAGAAAATGCAGGTCATGATTAACAGGCGTCTTAAAGAGGGCACGAGGGAATATAATAAAATAAAGTCACTCAAAGTAGCATTTGTTGTAGATGAATGTCATAGAGCAGTTACACCACAAACCAAAAGAGATATAGAGAAATTTTTTAGTAATTCTATTTGGTTTGGATTTACAGGGACACCTATATTTGAAGAAAACAAATATGAGCAAAAAGGTGATTTGCCACAGACTACAGAAGAATTATATGGTCCGTGCCTTCATAGTTACACTATAAAAGAAGCTATTCATGATGGGGCAGTATTAGGATTTAATGTAGAAAATCTTGGTCCGAAGGATATTTCAAAGGATGAAGAAGAGAAATATTATCATAGTACGAATCATATGAGAAATGTGCTGAACATAATTATTAATCAATCTTTGGCTAAGTTTGGAATGCAAAATGGAAGGGGAAAGACCTATGAAGCTATGCTTACGGTTGAGTCCATAGCAGTTGCACAGAAGTATTATGATATGATTCTGAAAATAAAAGCAGGAGAAGATGAACTTAAAATAAGTGATGAAATAAAGAAAATCTTACCAGATTTTCCTAAAGTAGCAATCACTTTTTCTGTATCAGAAAATGAAGAGGCGTCTCAAGTTAATCAGGATTCAATGAAGAGATATTTAGCATATTATAATAAGCTTTTTGGAACAAAATATGCAATAGACAATATTGGTATATATAATAATAATTTGAATGACAGATTAGCAAGAAAACAGAAATACTACACTGACAGGGAACAGCAGGTAGATATTGTTATAGTTGTTGACAGACTTCTTACAGGTTTTGATGCTCCATGCTTATCAACATTATTTATTGACAGACCACCTATGAGTCCACAGGGATTAATACAGGCATTTTCAAGGACGAATCGATTGTTTGATCAGAATAAGGAATACGGTCAGATTGTTACATTTAGAAATCCAAAAGAATATAAGGAAAAGATAAATGCTGCACTTGTCTTATATTCTAAGGGCGGTATAGGACAGGCAATGGCAGAGGATTGGGATACTGTACTCAGTAACTTCATTCTATCTTTAAAAACAATAAGGACATTTGCACCTACCCCAACAGATGTAATGGGATTATCTAAGAAACAGAAAAAAACATTTATCAAGTTGTTTAGAGATTTAGACCATGATTATGCACATTTGAAATCATTTTCAGCATTTGAACCACAGATGTTGGAACAATATGAATTTAGTCAGCAGGTATATGAGGACTATGCAGCGGTTTATAATAATGTCTTGGAAGAAATAAGGAAAGATCCACCAGACGATACTGTGGAGGATCCAATCCGGGATGATTATGATTTGGTGGCATATAATAAGTTTAAAATTGATTTTGAATATATTGTAGAATTACTGCAAGGATTTGTTGATTTTCTGGATCAAAAGGATAAGGAATTTAACGATGAAGAATTTGAACATAAACTTTCAGAGTTAAAGGAAATTGTAAAAGATTTTGCCGATGATAATCCAAGACTGAGTGATTTATTGTTGCAGGTGTTGAATGAGATTGAACAGGATAAGGCTAAGTTTATGGGGCAGGATATGTCGGTTATCATAAATAAGATGCGCTATACTGCAATAGATACGGAAATAGAAAAGTTTGCAAAGAGGTGGTTTGTTCCATTTGATGCTGTAAAATATGAGGCATATAATTATAAAGATGGGGAACTTGCTAACGGAAATAAGTTAAAGGAGCTTGCTGATTATGCTGGATATAAAGCCAACACTCCTGATGCACTTTCTAAATTGAAATTCAATATAATGCTTATCAGAGAATTTAAGGAAAATCTTATGCCAGAAATTAGTCCTTTAATCGTATAATTAGATGAAGAAAGCTTGTAGTTTTTGCTACAAGCTTTCGTTATCTATAATCAGCGTGCGTATCGAAATTATTAATTCAAGTTAGATAAAGACCTCATAATTAAATCTATATCTTTACTTTCCAGTTCTTGAATAATGTGTAAATATGTCTTTTGTGTTGTTGTAATATTTGAGTGACCTAATCTGCGAGCAACGCTTGCAATTGACACACCAGCAAATAGAAGAAGTGAAGCGTGCGTGTGCCTCAGACCATGAATTGATATTATTGGAACATCAACTTCCTTACAATGCCTTGCCAGAATACTGTTAATGGTAGAATTATATATTCTTCCGTTTACAAAAATAGGCTCATCTTCAGGAAGTTTTTTTACAAGCTCCGCAAACTGCATAACAGTTTGCCAGTCTAATGGGATTTTCCGAACAGAAGACTTATTCTTAGTCGGGAGAAAGCCAGTGTGATTCTTGTAATCCCATGTCTTAGAAACAGAAAGCATCTGACGAGACAAATCAAAATCTTTAGGTGTGAGTGCTAACGCTTCCGAGAAACGCATACCTGTCTTGGCAATCAATAGAATGAGCCAGTCTAAATTAACCTCTGAACTTAAATCAAGATCATCTAATAACTTGTGAAGCTCATATTGATTAAGATATTTGGGCTTCTTCTTTCTGGGGGTTTTACCTTTAATGATTGCCTTTCTTGTAGGATCTCTTGTTATAAGTCCTTCATCAACTGCATCAAGAATTGCGCATTTTAGATGATGGTGGAAATCCATTGTCGTCTGTCGTTCATGCGATAGTGCATAATCATTAAGAAGCTTCTGATATGCAAATCTGTCAAGCTCAGCTAATGTAAGATTAGGAATAAGCTTTTCGAGCCATTGATGAGCCATGTTGTATTTGCTCATAGTGATTGGACGTATAGCGCCTTCTTTGTAAACTGTAATCCACTGCTTATAATAATCGCAGAATAAAATTGAGTTATTAGTTGTCGTTGTATACATTTGTAAGTCCTCCTTTCTCGTTGTAATACGCACGCTGATGAAGAGTGATAAGGTTGTCGAGGTTGCGGAAATAGTCTCCGATTTTCTTTTGTTCATCTTTGCTATGTGGAATAGTTACATCAAATTCTGAAAAAATTGATATCCAATGTCGCTCATGAGATGCGGGAACATAATCCACATTTTTAAGTATATTATTGATGCAATAAATATCATCACTTTCATCTTTAAGAGTAAGAAGTTTCATTGCAGAACTCTTGACTTTAAAGGGAAAATCAACAAAATGCGATGATGTTGTAAAGTCATCAAATATTATTACCGGATTATCAGGACTAGCATTTTTTATTCCATCTGTTTCATTGGTGTAACCCAAAATAAAACTTTGCCCTGCCGTTAATACAGGTGTTTCATAACTATCATCATAATCTGTACTATTGACTATATACGCTCCTGGCTGCTCATATTTTAAAGTTTCTCCCAACTTACGCTGTTCCCAATCATTTCATATTGAAGAAATAAAAAAAGACTTACGCTGATGAAGAGTGATGAGGTTTGTAATCTTCTCTAAACTCTCTACAATTTCCGTCTGTTCTTCTTTCTGTGGTGGCATCAATATGTTTCCTTCAAGGAATTCCTTGTCGGTTATATTCACATTATTTCTTGCTCCGACATTTACCAATGGATATAAATATTGGTCGAGTCTTCCCTTTTCTTCCAAATAGCTTTGTATAAATCTCGTATCGATTTGAACAGAAATATCATCTCTTTTTTTATAAACACAATATAGAGAAGGTACGATTCCATCAGCAATTTTACAGGTTCTAACGATTCCATTTGGATATCCCTTTATAGGAGATTTTGTATAAATAACATCTCCTATTTTTACTTTTCGATACGACTTAACGGATTCTTCTGTTGAACGTAGTCCAAAGAAAATAGTTTTCTTATCTAGCTCAGTTCCAAGTGAACATGCCAATATATCATCCTGCGAATACTGACCATCAGAATTTTTTTCTGAAACTCCTACTAACAATTCCCCCAACTTACGCTGTTCCCAAGTGTCTTTTATTTGACATTATAATATAATGAATTTATCATTATATTAAGAGTTTAATTTCATTAATACATATGAAAAACACTATAATTAAATGAAAAGTATAAAAAATATATACAAGAATTTGAAAAGTTACTTACTTGCCATGCAACCAATTTCACCATAATTTTACATTTCTGACAACCTTGTCGAAAAAGATATTAAAGGAAAAGGTTGATAAAGAAATAAAACAGGAGGAGATATGGATTATTTATTGGTATTTATTTTTGCAATATATGTAGCATACAAAATGTGTCAAGCTATGCTAGTTGAGGACGGACTAAAAAAATTAAAATTTTTAATTTTTTTATTTTATGAATATTATTTTGTGATATATATTCAAGCTAAGTTAAAAAATGAAATGAGTTTTTCAGAAGCATTAATTATTTTAATTGGAACAACAGGATTTATCATTTATGAATATAAAAGCGCACTAAAAGAGCGGGAAAAATTCATTAAGTGGTCTACAATAGTGGGGATTTTGCTTTTTTTGTTTATAATATATTATACTTTGATTTCTCTTCAAGATTATGAATTAATACCAGTTTTAATAATTAAAGTACTAATGATGCTAATTATTATTTATATAATATGGAATATTAAAATATCAGAGAATGGTTTCAAAAATTTCATTCTTATGCTAGTTTTGTATATTGCGTTTTTAGCAGTAATAATATTTTTAAGTTGTAATTTTATTAATAACCAAAATCTGATTGGATTATATGATGAATATGTTTGTTTATATAATCTTCCCACAATGGATCAATTTAGCATTATAACTATGGATAATATTGTTAACTTTATTATATGCAGATTTATGGATGCAATACTAATATCACGAGCTATAAAAATATTTGATTAAATGAGTTATATAAAATTTTCAAAATTAAAACGCTGAAATATGTGGATATATGTAAGATAATGAAGTAATATTCCTTTTCCATGCAACCAACGCCACCACAATTTCCACTTTTCTGACAACTACAATTGGTGGAATCCGCATTTTACAAGGATTATAATACATACATAACAACAGAAAGGACTGACATTATGCTACAGGAGAATCTTATTATGCTGAGGTCGCTTGCGGGTAAGACGCAGGAGGATATCGCAGAGGTTATTGGAATATCGAGGCAGGCGTATGCCAAATGGGAGCGTGGTGAAACAATTCCTGATATTGAAAAATGCGGCAGACTTGCAGAATTTTATGGCGTGACGATGGATTCCTTAATAAAGGACGATGTGCAGCTTGAAGGGCAGAAGATGGCACCAGCACCGAAAGGCAAACACATGTGGGGCGTTGTCACAGTGAATGACCGCGGTCAGATAGTTATTCCTAAAGAGGCTAGAGAGACTTTTGGACTGGTGAATGGCAGCAGGCTGGTTGTGCTTGGCGATGACAATGAAGGTATAGCACTTGTTAAAGCAGAGCAGTTTGAAGAGAAACTTAGCATGGCAATGTCGGTTCTTAGTAAAGATATTAAGGAATGAGGTGTTATGTATGATTTGTCCAAAATGTAATAAGGAAATGAGGAAAGGATACCTTTTCAGCAGTAAAGACGGCGCATTCAGCTTTGCCGATGAAGTGCCTGGAGTATTCACAAATGCGAAAACAGCCAAAGGATTTGTTGAAATCACATCGCTTAAGGCGAGCCACAGAACGAAAGTGGAAGCTTGTATATGTGAGAATTGCAGGATAGTTGAATTTGAGTACTAAATACCTGCTGGATTCTGTGCGTATTAATAAGAAAAACCTACGAATTGATGATGCATTGTCAATTTAGTGGGTCAAATCTGAGAAAGATTTCAAGCTTTCAAAAGAAAATGCCTACTATATCGGGAGATTACCTGTTTGTAGTAGGTTTATTTTTTATATTAAATCGACTGTTAATATAGACAAGATTTATTGTCAGTGTAAAAAGCCAACTAATACTTCTTTTATATGTAATCTAGTAGGCTTTTCCTGCAGGTTGCTTTCGCAAACGTGTTTTATAGACATACTCAATCTTCATTTTGTTACACATTGGTAGGTCTTATGATAAAATATCTCATATAATGAAGCTATAACCAGAAAAAGTAAAGGAGTCACATATGAACACCCAACCATTTACCATATCACCAATTCCAGACGACATATTTGCCAAAATGCAGGGGAAATCATTTAAGGACAACTGCACCGTTCCAAGAGAAGATTTGCGGTATCTTAAAGTTTTGCATGTCAGATTTGATGGGAAAACGCACACAGGAGAGCTGGTTGTGAACAGGCTGATTGCTGATGATGTGCTTGATATATTTAAGCAGCTTTACGAGGCTGGCTATGAGATTGAAAAAATCAGACTTATTGATGAATATGATGCTGATGACGAGAAGTCGATGAGTGATAATAATTCTTCAGCGTTTAATTTCAGATACATTTCCTATTCAACGAAGCTGTCAAAGCATGCGTTAGGGCTGGCGGTTGACATCAACACGCTTTATAATCCTTATGTGAAATATGTTGATGGCAGAAGAAATGTAGAGCCTGCCAATGCTGAAAAGTATACAGACAGAAGCATTGAATTTCCACATAAAATCGACCATGACGATTTGTGCTATAAGGTGTTTGCAGAACATGGATTTGAGTGGGGCGGCGACTGGGAACATGCAAAAGATTACCAGCATTTTGAGATGCCAGATGAGTGGATTCAGAAAAGTTCATGCAGAAAAATGTGATATAATATAAAAGTTCGTGCGGAAAAATGTAATGCAACACAAAAATTCGTACATAAAAGTGTGGCAAAATACATTTTTACGTCCATAAAAATGTTGACCATATCCTCTTAAAGGAATCAAATATTATACATAGGATAACCGCTTTTACATCAAGGTAAGTGACAATAAATCAGTTTTTAAGTAAAAATGTATCAAGAAAACGGTATATTTTAGAATGAACTATACAAAATGCACAAATACTTGCGTAAATCTTTGTAATTTTAAGCCATTTCATTTTTATCCTTATTATGGTATTTTTAGCAACAGAGGCGATTTATTTTGCATGATATCGGACACTGCCAGCAAAATAACGCCTCTTTTGCTATTTAATCTATAATGTTTGGGAGGTTAATCATGATTAAGAAGGCAAGAAGGGTTTTTGCAGCTGTTGTTGCGGTATTATTAGTATGTTTTACAGCAGCACCAGTGTTGTCAGCTAATGCGGCAACACAGAATTCATGGAATTTCAAGAATTCTAATTTTAAGAAGTTAGGAACTATTAAATCAAGTACTACAGTAGACGGACTTGGTCTTATGGCAACAAGCAGTAAGAATATGAAGGTTAAGGCGGAATCTGTAACAGTAGATGGCACAGCATATACATATTGTCTGGCTCTTTCTGGTACAGGCACTCCATCATACCGTTCAGTTAAGGTACCGGTGTCAGGTTCTGATACAATAAAGGTAGTGTTAAGAAGCAGTGGAAGCTCTACCCGTAATTTAATTGTGGCTGATTCTAATGGAAAGAAGCTTGGAACTATTGCAGCTAATAAGACAGCTTCTTTAGGAACATATTCATATTCAGGTTCTAAGGGATACATATATCTGTATTCAGAGAACAGTGGAATCAACATTTATAAGGTTCAGGTTGATTCTAAGGGCAGCTCATCATCTGGTTCTTCATCAGGAAGTTCATCAGGTTCAGGCAGCTCTTCATCAGGAAGCAGCTCATCTTCAGGTTCATCTGTATCAGGTAATTATGTGGTTAAGGCAGGTGGAATGTCTTTAGCAGATGCACTTAAGAAGGCTAAGTCAGGACAGACAGTAGTTATTGATGGAACAGTTAAGTCCGGAGCTGTTTCACTTCCAGCAGGTGTTAATCTTGCAGGAAAGAATAATGCGACAATAGATTTCTCACAGACAAGCGGAAGTTCAGGAAGAGGAATTACATTATCAGGTAATGGAAGCACACTTTCTAACATTACAGTTAAGAATGCTTCTGATAATGGAATCTTTATTTCAGGTTCTAATAATACATTAAAGTATGTAACATGCTGCTATAATGAAGATGCAGGTTTTCAGGTAAGCAACGGAGGAGCTTATAACAAGTTTTATAATTGCAAGTCTCATCATAATGCAGATGCCAAGGGCGAGAATGCTGATGGTTTCGCAGTAAAACTTCATTCTGGTGAAGGCAATTATTTTGAAAACTGTGTAGCTGAATACAATAGTGACGATGGCTGGGATTGTTATGCAGCTCATGGAGCAGTAACACTTGTAAACTGCCAGGCTAATTACAATGGATACTGTGATGGAATTTATGGTGATGGTAATGGATTTAAGATGGGTGGTGTAGATAATAAAACACCAGGAAAGGCAGCTCACCTTGATCCTCTTAACCATAGGCTTATAGGCTGTACTGCTAAAGGTAATTATGCTAATGGTTTCGATAGAAACAACCAGAGTGGTGTTGTAACAATGAAGAATTGTATTTCAGATTCTAATAAGGGTAATAATTATCACTGGCCACTTACAGGAAAACCATCTGCACTTGGTTATAAAGTAACATTTGGCAAGGCTATTATTGAGGATTGTACTAATATTAATGGAAAAGTTAATATTACAGGAGCAACTCTTAAGGGTAATTGTAAGGGATTCTAGGATAATGGATGATTGTAACAATATGGTTTACAATACAATATTATAATTTATAACAAAATAATAAAACGCATGTCCGATTATTTCAATCTGGCATGCGTTTTTTATCGTTAATCCAATGTGTTAATATTAATCAATTATATGGTGGTTAAGCCATCTGCGTGAATGAAAGCGAATCGTGAATATTATACCGCGGACAGTCCAATCGGCAAACATTCCAATCCATACAGCAATAGGACCAAAACCATATACACGGCATAAGAATATAGTGAAGCTTACACGACATAACCACATGCTTGCACATGATGTTATCATTGAAAATTTCACGTCTCCGGCGGCACGCATTCCGTACGCCGGAATAAATGACAATACCCATGATATTGGCTTGGTTATTGTTATGAAAAGAGTCATCTCAAAACACATTCTTGCACTTTCTGCTTCCATTCCACCGAGTATGGTAATCGGCCTGCACAATGCAAATACAACAAGACAGCTTATAATAATGGCAGCTTCAGCCATTTTACTGAGCTTCTTTATATAATATATGGCTTCATCTTTTCTTCCGGCTCCAATGCACTGGCCAACTATAGTCATAAGTCCGATTCCTACACCCTGTGCAGCAACTCCGTTAAGGTTTTCAAGAATATTGGTCACAGCATTTGCAGCGATGGCCGCAGTTCCAAGCGTTGAAACTGTTGACTGGATTGCCAGCTTTCCAAACTGGAACATGCTGTTTTCAATACCTGAAGGAATACCAATATATAGGACTCTCTTAATTAAATCCCAGTCGGGACGGATTGTGTAATATCTGTTAACGCAGATAGTCTGAGAAGGGTTTCTTAATTTAATAATTACAACAACTGCACAGAAAACTCTTGATGCAAGTGTTGATAGTGCAGCCCCTGCAACACCCATGCCAAGTCCGAATATAAGAATCGCATTACCACCTATATTAAGGAAGTTGGATATTATTGATATTGTCATAGGGCTTTTGCTGTCCTTCTGGGCTCTCATAATGGACGCACCAGCGTCATACAGGCCAATGAATGGAAATGACAACAGGGTAAAAAGAAAGTATGCCTGGGAATCAGCCATAACCTCAGCTTCTACCGAACCAAAGATGAACTTAAGCATTGGTACACGAAGAATGAGACATATTGCTGATATGAAAACCGACAGCACTGTCATGACAAGAAATACCTGTCTCGCAGCGCGGTTGGCACCTTTAGGGTTGTTGCTTCCTATGTACTGGGAACACAGGATTGCACCTCCGGCAGCAAGTGCTGACAAGGCCTGTATTACAAGAATATTGATGGAATCAACAAGCGATACTGCTGAAACAGCAGATGCACCTACATTACTTACCATCATAGTATCAACAGTTCCCATAAGTGAAGCCAAGAGATTTTCCAGCATGATAGGAATAAGAAGTTTCCTTATATCTACATTAGAAAAAATGTGGTCAGAATTATTAGTCATTGAAATTACTCCATAATATTTTACAAACTAAAATGCAACTAACATAATTTATTCCTAAGAACAGATAAAGTCAAGTATATATGTTGATAAAACATGTCAGAAAGAACATATTGGCATAAAATACTTGACTTTATAATATAATTATGATATCTTAACAAAGCACTGAGATATCAGTGGTTATGCGGGTGTAGTTCAATGGTAGAACACTAGCCTTCCAAGCTAGATACGTGGGTTCGATTCCCATCACCCGCTCTATTTTTTTGTCCAAGTGAACCATTTTAAGGTGATGTGAATCGAACCCTTACTGAATCTTTGCTTTGATTGCTTCATTATATTTGCAGGTCGGGTAAATAAGTGTTATAACAGAAGTGCCAGATATATAAGGGGCAGAAAAGGTGAGTTTATGAAATTAAAGAAAGAAGCGATATGGGGGATTGCAGTGGTTTTGCTTGCAGGAGGTATTGCCGCAGGGGCTGTGGTATTGAATGGCAGACCGGAAACTAAAGATAATCTTATTAATATGGCTAAGATCATAAAACCACGGGGAGATAAAACACATGTAATTGTGAAGGTTTCACAGAATATCGGTACAGAAGATTATACAGAACCTTATGAAGATGATAAGGATTATTCAAATGATACTGTATCAATTGCCTGCTGGGGCGACAGCATGATGGAAGGCTTTGGCTCAGATGATGCTTATATACTTACTAAAGCAGGAAGAGTTGATATAAGTTATTACACTGCACCATATACTTTGGGAAAGCTTACTGGTCTTAATACATTTAATTTTGGTGTATCAGGGGAGACATCAGAGGAGATAGCGATAAGAGCTGGTGGCCTTAAGATGCATACTGACCGTAATCTTAATCTTAATAAGAATACATATCAGGATGTATGCCTTATGGATGATAAGGGTAATCCTGTTTATATGTATGATTTCAGCGGATATGGTATTGAATATAATGATTATCCTGATACTGTATATATAGATGGTGTATTATGTCAGATTGACAAGAAACGGGATATTGAAGATTACTGGGAAGATATGGAGGATGATGACTATAATATAGAGGATTATATGGTCAGCATCAGAATATGTGATGATACAGGTCTTGAACAGCCTGATTATATGTTTATTCCACAAGGTACTGCTGTTACAACTAAAGCAGCATATGATCATAAGGGTGATATTCTTGTGCTTGAGATGGGAAGTAACGGTGGATGGGATGACTATGATGAGCTTATTTCCCAGTATCAGGCGGTGATTGATTATACAGGCTGTGAGAATTATATCATAGTTGGAGACACTGATGATCCGGGTACATCTCTTGCAGACAACAGCCAGTCATATCTGGAGGATGGAGATGACTATGTAGGTGTTGATGACACTGCATGGGAAGCAGCCTTAAGAGAAGCATTTGGAGAACATTTCTTTAATACAAGAGTCTACATGATTCAGAACGGGCTGGATGATTGTGGTTTGAAAAAGGAAAAGATAGAC
>ERZ773143.1716-NODE-1716-length-18242-cov-10.772585_pt1 | contig 18242 bp, 14 predicted proteins | sample MGYA00580852_ERZ773143 | MGnify/ENA primary metagenome ERZ773143 (study PRJEB29015, sample SAMEA2737853) | human gut metagenome | biome: human gut; feature: human-associated habitat; material: faeces | place: China | collected 2012 ... | reverse complement strand
ATAAAAAAGGATTATCTCATGAAAAAACATGTGATATCCTTGATGACATGGCACATAAAGGTTTTATTGATTCAGATATTTCAAAGACAATTAGAGAATGTTTTGGAAGAACCTGATGCCATATATGAAAACAGAGGGTGTTTCAGACAATAGTATTTTCAGTTATGTACTAGTATGACTCTTACGAGGGAACCACCGGCACGACATTCCAGATTACATCTCGTTCGATCGGAGAGGTAACTGTAGAAAAAATTGGTAAAAGTGCTGTATTTTTCGGGGCGGATGGGTACAACATTTTGTGTGAAAAATAGAATAATAAAATTGTTCCCGAAATTTATTGACTTTGAGAAAAAAATTTGATATATCAGAATCGAACAAAAGAGAAAGGAAATAGCAAACTATGCCGTCAAAGAAAAATATGATGAAAAAGAACTTGGAAAATTTACATCTGAAGGAAAGGATAAACTATGGCTACAGAAAAGTCATTATTATGATGTTAGTCTCAGGTCTGTTTTCTATTGTGGTTATAGGTATGCTATTTGCCAATACGATGCATTATGTACAAAATGTTACTGTTGCAGACCGGGCGGTGAAAATCTGCAGGATAAATGTTAACTCATCAGCGAGAAATATCAGGGAAATGGCATTAAATAATGATACATCCTCTTATGACGGTTATGAGCAGACGGTAGAAAGACTGCTTGCAGAAGTTAATACCCAACTGAAAAATTTAAAGAACTCCGGAGTTATTCCGGATGCGGATTGTGAAGAATACGCATCTGCCCTTACAGACTGGGGAAACATTGGTTATTCCATCATGAAAGAAATCAAAAGCGGTGACAAGGATAAGGCAGTTGATTCAATTCTGAATGATTGTACCCCGGCATTAAATAAAGCCGTAAAAATTGCAACAAGATTAGATGAAATGACCGATGAGGTAAGCAGCCAGGCAGTCAGAATTACGGTTATTTCTGCAGTGGCAGGAATTGTGTGTATTATTATTTGTCTGGTTTTGGCATGGAAACTGGCAATAAAAACAGGCAAAAAAGTACTTGAGTCAATTTTAGTACCATTACGTGAAGTGGAAGCCGTTGCACAGGAATTAACAGATGGAAACCTGCACAGCACGCTGGACTACCATTCAGATGATGAGATTGGAATACTGGCACACAATATGCGCAAATCCATCCGCATTCTGGGAAGCTATGTAGATGATATTGGACGTTCAATGAAGATGTTTGCAGAAGGAAATTTTGATGTGCAGCCGGAAGTAGAGTGGAAAGGGGATTTCGTTGGAATTCTAAACTCCTTTATGTTGTTTGAAGAAAGCATGGCAGAGACAATAAAGGGAATCCAACATGTTTCAGATGAAGTTTCGGGTGCCGCAGATCAGGTAGCATCAAGTTCCAATGACCTTGCGGATGGAGCAACAAATCAGGCAGCAGTTGTAGAAGAACTGACCGCAACAGTCGCAGGTGTTTCTGAACAGGTAGGAAAAAATTCACAATCCGCAAAAGAAATCAGTGGAAGAGTAGACGAACTTGGAAATGCCATTCTGGAAAGCAATGGTAAAATGAGGGATATGGTTGATTCCATGAATGAGATCAACGGGGCATCAAAAGAGATTGACAAGATCATTGCAACAATCAATGAAATTGCGTCCCAGACGAATCTGCTTGCATTGAATGCTTCCATTGAGGCTGCAAGAGCAGGGGAGGCAGGAAAGGGATTTGCAGTGGTAGCGAATCAGGTCAATGTGCTGGCAGACCAGAGTGCCCAGGCAGCAAAGGAATCCGCAACATTGATTGAAACCTCTGTGAAAGCCGTGGAAAAAGGTATGGTGATTGCAGGGCAGACGGCATCACAATTGCAGGAGGTCGCTGAGAATTCCCAGATCATTACAAAAGAAGTCACAAATATTGCAGAAACGTTAGAGACACAGACAACAGAAATCCAACAGATTAATGATGGAATTGAACAGATCAATGATGTCGTACAGACGAATTCGGCAACATCTGAAGAATGTGCAGCAGCCAGTCAGGAGATGAGCAGTGAAGCGGAAAATCTGCGTGAAATGATCCAGAAATTTAAAGTTGCAGAAAATAAAAATTAAAAACGGTGCAAAAAATTATTGATGTTGAATTTACATATAAAGTTGTCGCAGGTAGGAACTATAATTTGACTTGTGACATATATAAATGCGGGAAAAGGATGCAATGAGGAAATGTGCGTTATTGGTTTTAAACTGATAACGCACATTTTAAATTATATGAATAGTAATATCATCGCAAAAAAGCATAAAAGTAGAAAAAGTTAAAAATATCGTGGATATAGTGCTAGAATTGTTGAAAAAAGTAAGTTAAAATACAGGAAAACAACAAGTGTAAAGGGGAAATTTTATGGAATATTCAGCAATTTTTCATGATATGGATAAAAGGTTTAGCTATGCAGTTGATAAGGATTTATTTGTGATACGCGTGCAGGTAAAAAAGGATGATATGAAGGAGGTAATCCTTCACTATGAGGACAAGTATATACCTATGGAGCGTAAGGATACCAGAAAGACAGTTCCGATGAAGAAGGTTGCTGTCTCACAGTTTCATGATTATTATGAAGCACAGATAAAGATGCATTTGATCTGCCTGCGTTACTTTTTCGAATTTACGGACACGCAGGGAGAAAAGGTATATTATGGAAATTATGAGTTTGATAAGGAATGCATTACAAACAGGGACAGAATGTTTGACTGTCCGCAGAACCTCCGGGAGGAAGAGATGTTTGAGGTGCCGGAGTGGGCAGCAAACAAGGTCGTGTATCAGATTTTCCCATCCCGTTTTGCAGCTACGGAGCCGGTAGACAAAGAACTGTGGTATAAAGCACCGATTACGCCTATGGATGATCTGCATGGAAATCTCAGGGGAATCATCGAACATATGGATGATATTCAGAATCTGGGAATCGATGTGCTGTATATGACACCTATCTTTCAATCAAATTCGTGCCATAAGTATGATACCACGGATTACTACCAGATAGACCCGTCCTTTGGAACAACAGAGGATCTCAAAGAGCTGGTACAAAAAGCGCATGAGCGTGGTATGAAGGTAGTCCTGGATGCGGTATACAATCATACGGGAAGAGAATTTTTTGCGTTTGCGGATATCCTGGAAAATGGTGAAAAATCCAAATACCGGGACTGGTATTTTATTGATGGATTCCCACTTAAAAGCGAATGGGGAGAGATCCCAAACTTCAAATGTTTTGGTTATTATGGCGGAATGCCAAAGTTAAACCTGAAAAATCCTGAAGTTGAAAAATACATTACGGATGTTGCATGCTACTGGATTAAGGAATGCGATATTGACGGATGGAGACTGGATGTAGGAGACGAAATCAGCCATTTCTTCTGGAAGAATTTCAGAAAGGCAGTAAAGGCTGTGAAGAAAGATATGCTGATCATTGGGGAAATCTGGCATTATGCAGGAGATTTCCTTGAGGGGGATGAATGGGATACAGTCATGAATTATCCATTTTACCTGAACCTGATCGATCTGCTTGCAGACGAAAAGATTACGGTCAGCCAGTTCGTACAAAATCTTGGATATTTGAAGGGACGCTTACACAAAAACTGCTATCCCCTTATGTGGAATCTGATCGACAGCCATGATACCGCAAGATTTTTACATCTGTGTAACGACAATAAGAAAAAGCAGCATCTGGCAGCCGCTTTTCAGTTGTTACTGCCGGGAATGCCGATGATTTATTATGGAGATGAGTATGCGATGCCGGGAGCAAACGATCCGGACTGCAGACGGGGCATGTACTGGGATGAAGAATACCAGGACAAAGAGATGTATGAATGGTACAAGCGGCTGATTCAGGTCCGGAAAAGCCATGCATGCATTGTAGAAGGCGAACTGGCTGGGAGCGTCACAGAAGATGAGGAAGGGACAGTTGTCCTGATCAGAAAAAATGGCGAAGAGACCATTGCCATGATTTTTAACTGCAGCAGCAGTGCAAAAAAATTTAATGAGTACACGCAGAAGTACAATCTGCTTACCGAAAACACCTTTGATGGAAATGTAGAGGGGTTTGATGCTGCGGTAATCGTGCTTTAAGAAGCCTTACGGCAGATGGTTTCCCGGGAGTTTGTCTGTGGGAAGAAGAGGGAAAGCACCAGTATTTCTGGTAATGTAAAGTACGGAGGATGATATGACGAATGTAAAAAAGAAGGATGGAAAACGGTTTGGGGCAATCGTACTTAGCCTGATATTATTGCTTTCCCTGGTGTTTCCATATCCTGTGATGGCAGACCAGACGGCGGCAGACCAGACAACGGCAGCTTCCGTTTATGCCATTCACAAGACAGGTGATGATAAGGAAAATTTCGTGATTGTTATCATGGGTGAGGGCTATACCCAGGAACAACAGGAACAATTTTTGAAGGATGCAACGGCAAAAGCACAGGGGCTGCTAAAGTGGTCCCCTTATAAAGAGTATTCCGACAGGATCAATATTTATGCAGTACAGACGGTGTCCAATGAAACTGGTGTGGGCGTGATGTATGGGGAGTCGAACCCGGACACATATTTTCATGTGCAGGCATTCGGAAAATCCTGCTATTTTGCAAAGGACGGGGAAGATAAAGCCAGGGCACTGAGGGCAGAGCTGGAGAGCAGATATCTGGATACCGGCGCAGCCGTTGGAACCATCCATATCATTTGTAATACGACTGCGAATATTGGTTCTTCTTCCAATGCACTCTTTTCTTTTTCGGCAAATTCGGATGAGAATGAGCAGGGGGATGTCATGACCCATGAAATTTCCCACAGCATCGGAAGATTAGGCGATGAATATGATAAAAAGATGCAGGGAGAAAATATTTCCGACACATCGGATCCGGATAAGATTAAATGGCATAAGATGCTTGGGTTCCGTGGAATCGGAATAACGGCAGCAGGAACAGAAACGGTATTTGCGCCGAGCCGCGTCTGCATGATGCGGGATCTTGGGAATCCTTTCTGTGAAGTGTGTAAAATGGAACTGGCGCGGAGATTAAATAACCGTGATTATGTCAGCAGGCAGGCATCTGTTTATGTGTGCGATCCTGAAATTACAATTCCGCATAGCAGGACAGGAACACTTGACAGGGATAGTGACCAATACCGGATCGATGAGACAAATATCACAAAAGCAAATGGAAAGGATCTGGAATTCCGTACAGTCGTACAAAATATGGTGGATGCCAAACAGCATTTGAAGATTACTTTCCGCATTATTGGAGCAGACAATACAGTCAAATATGAAAAAGAAGAAACATATACCGTTCCGCCACTCAGTAACTGGTATGATCCGGATGCAGCCAGAGAGTCCCTTTCTGTCACACTTCCTGCGGTAACTGGTCTGGTTTCCGGGGACAGACTGGAAGGAAAGATCATAGATGAGGACACTGGGAAAATTCTGGCTGACAATCAGACGGCAGGACAGGCGTGGAGTACCGTAACGATTCGTTATATGCTGCAAAACGAAGACGGGACCGAAACAACAGTGCCTGATACGGCACCCGCGACAGTATATGTACCAAAGAATTCTGTGTATACGTTAAGAAGTCCGGATTTATATGGATATACATGTGTAGGAAACAGTGGAAATCAGGGAGAAATAAACATCACAGAGGATCGCCAGGAGATCACTTATTATTACCGGAAAAACAGTGAGATGCCGGAAATACAAACCGTACCTGTCCGCGTAACTTATGATGGAAAACCCCATACATTTGATATCAAACAGGAAGATGGTGTACAAATCAGTTACAGTTTGACAGAAAACGGATCGTATACACAAACGGAGATGCCGTTTTACACAGAAGCAGGCCGGTATAAGATTTATTTTAAAGCGGAAAAGGCATCTTTTATTCCAACATACGGGGAGGCTGTTTTGGAAATCGAAAAGGCTTCCACCAGCATGCAGCTGACTGCAAAAAACGATACGGTCAAAGGTGCGGGGACAGTAGAATTACAGCTTGGCAGACAGGGGATTCCGGAAGATGCTGGGATAAAAGTAACCTGTGATGTTTCCGGGATCACATTAGAAGAAAAGGGAACGGATCACTGGATGGCAACGCTTCCGAATGAAACGAAAACATATACGTTCACCGCATGTTATAATGGGAATGGCAACTATACAGGAAGTAAGGCAGATTGTCAGGTCCGTGTAACGGCAGATCATTCCCAGACCGGGGGCGGTTCTGGTGGAAGTTCCGGCGGAATATCCGGAGGCGGTTCAAGTGGAGGTTCTGGCGGAAGTTCTGGTGGAAGTTCCGGAGGCAGTTCCGGCGGAGGTTCCGGTGAAAATGCCGGTGGAAGCACGGACGGATCATCTGGCAATGTTTCACCGGATTCCGGCACATTACCGGCACCGGATCATGCAAAAGAAGAACCGGGGAATATGACACCGCCACCCGCAGCAGATACGTCCGTTTCTGTTAAGGATATTAATGTCAAAGCAAAATCTGCAGTTAAAAATAATACGGTCAAAGTGAAGAATATTGCAGCAGTTTTGAAAAAAGAAATTACAAAGGCAGAAAAAGAACAGGGTGGCAGGATAAAAGACCTGTCTGTTGAAATAACTTTTGATACGGCAAAAGCCGGAAACTGGAAGAATCTGCATCTTGAAATGGACGGGCAGGCGGTAAATTTACTTGTCAAAAAGAATGTAAAAGAATTGAAGGTCAATGGTGGCAATGTAAATCTTACCTTTGATTCGAAGGCATTAAAAGAATTAAAGAAAGAAATGAATACAGCTGTGGTTATCAAAATGAAACAGGCTGACAAGAAAAATCTTTCTGCCAGGGCAGGGAAAATTATTGGAAAACGTCCGGTTTATGATTTTTCCGTCACAGGAATAAAGAAAAAGCAGTCGTCTGTCCTGAAAAAGGGACGGATCAGGGTCGCTGTTTCCTATAATGCTTCGAAAAAGGAAAAAGACAAAAAGATTTTTGCATATAAAATTGATAAATACGGTGCAGCAGTTAAGATACCGGGATCTTATTATGATTCCGATACAAAGACCGTTAACTTTGTAAGCCGTGGGTTTTTCACAGTTGCAGTAGGTTGTGAAAAATGATGAAACATAAAAAATCATCGTTCACGTTAAAAAAACTGTAGTTCATGTCGAAAAAGACAAAAACCGATTTTAATTTGGTATAATGATAGAGCTCATTTTAGTAAAAATGAGTTCATACTGTGAATGATGGAGGGGATAACAATCATCGTTTTAGAAGAAATATTAATGGCAAACGGATTGACCGTGTTAATGATGTGGTTCCTTTTGTTTTGCAGACGAAAGAACAGAGAGAGCCTTCATGTGGGAGATAAAATATATGATGGAATAGCAATCGTAAATTTAGTGGGGGCATTGTCTGAAACCATTGCTTTTCTCGTAGATGGAAAACAGTTTACTGGCAGCCGGCAGATTAATTATATCTCTAACAGCATATGCTTTATAGGGACAGTCAGTATGGGTATGCTTTGGTGTATGTACGTGGAATTGCGTATCTATCGAAATTATAAAAGAATGGTTCAAAAAGCAGGAGTGGAGATATTTCCCTGGCTGGTAGAAGTAATTATGGTTTTATGTAATCTGTTTGGAACAGGGATTATGTTTAAAATATCCGGGGAGAATGTATATCAGAGAACTGCCGGTGTGCTGGTGGGATATATTTCGCTTGTCATATATTTTGCTTACAGTATCTATCTGGTGTATCATTCCAAAAAACAAGGGGTTAACCTGAATTTTTTCCCGGTGATCTATTTCGTTGGTCCTTGTTTTGCAGGTGTAGTTCTCCAGTTCCTTTTTTATGGAATTACATCATCATGGGTGCTGGTTGCGGTCGCATTGATATTTGTGCAGATGCAGTCATACGCAGAGAGTTTGTATATGGATGAGCTTTCCGGATTATATAACCGGAGATATTTTAATGCGGTGCTTGCGGAAAAGAAAATTGCAAGCCATAAATCCTTATATGGAATCATGATGGATGTAAACGATTTCAAGTGTATTAATGACAATTTAGGTCATAGTACGGGCGATAAGGCTATTTGTACGTTGGGAAATATACTCATCAGATCCATACCGGATGATGGTATGGCAATCCGGTATGCGGGAGATGAGTTTATTGTGCTGCTGTCAGGTGTTGATACGGAGCGTGTCTTAGCGACAATGGAGGAGATTAACCATAATCTGTCCCGGTTTAATGAATCCGGGATAGAACCGTTTCATTTAAGTGTTTCCATGGGATACACGGAATTTGGGACAGAAGATGATGCAGAAACTTTTTTAATGCATATGGATGAGAAAATGTATGAGGAAAAACGGAAATATCATATGCGAAAGAAATCAGCCGGTTTGGAAAATAAAGTATAGCATTACGTTCCTGCCATTTGTCCGATAACTGGTTGCAATGGCACAAGAAAAGAAAATATTATAATCATCAAACGAGTAGCAGACTGGTGTAAATCCGGTTTTGCTGCTCGTTTTTATATTTATGGTTATAGGCAGGGATGCTCCACATTTCAAGATAGTAAATAACCGTGTTATGGTAATGTGGTATACAATCATGTTATGAGTGCAGATGATTTCTGTATCAATAAACTTGTTCCGGGATATTTTTCCCGTATCAATGAAGACGGTTCGTATTCAAACGGCTCAGGATGTGGAAATGATACAGCATCCGAGAGAAACATGGTGCGGAAATATATTGTGGATTCCGTATGCTACTGGGCAGATGTATTTGAATACTATAAGGGACTTATTAAGTTCAGAAAGGCACATCCGGCACTTCGGTTATCTACATCAGAGGATGTGAAAAAATATGTAAAATCCGTAGAAGGACTTGGGGATAATATTGTAGGAATTAATATAAAGGGCGGTCAGAAAGATGAAAGTGCAAAAGAGATGTATCTTCTTTTTAATGCAAACACTGACAAGGCAAAAGTTACAATTCCGGAAGGAAAATGGAAAGTCTGCATAAACGGACAGAAAGCTGGCGTTGAGACAATCGAGACAATCAAGGGTGGCGAGTATACAATGGATGGTATCAGTGCACTTGTACTTGTAAAACAGGATGGTGCGGCCATGACGATTGTTATTGTTCTGATTGCAGCAGCGGTAGTTGTTGCGGCAGGAGTTGTTATTGTTGTAATGAAAAAGAAAAAAACAAATAGATAATGAAGTTTATAATTAGTGTCTGCTTACTCAGCAGGCACTAATTATTTTGTATGGAATATCTGCATGGCCCCATACAGTGATAAGGTTAAACATGTTAAAGAAATAGCATCCTAAACTTTGGACGGTAGAGGATGCTATTTTTTTGCGCGAAAATATATCGAACATTTGATTGCTTTTTGATCGAAAAATGGTAAAATAAATACATACAGAAAGCAGTATCAAAGCATAGTGCGGTAGGCGGTTTGCCCTTATTACGAGGGCTATGGTGCCCTCTGGTTGAAAGGAGGGCGATAGCATGGTTACATATTCTGAACTTTTTCAGTTTTGCATACTGATTGTTGCTATTATCAATCTGATCGTAATGATCTTTTTTAACCATAAAAAATAACCGCCCCTACCAAAGACCGGTTATTTTTTAAAACTAACTTTGGCAAACCGCCTACACGGTATTGCTTTTTGTATTTTCATAATACCATTGCGTAATTTTTTTGTCAATGATTTAAAGATCTTTGCTGGATACCATTAAATTGTTTTATTATCTGCGAACAATTTCTAATCGTTCGCGCTGGATAAGTTTTTCATACTGTCTCAATTGAAATACTGTCTACCTGTGCACTTAAATGATTTTAGACACCAGATCCATATCTATTATAGAGTAAGATCAGTATAAGCAAAACGAGTATCACTATATATCTTTTTTTCATTATTATAAATAACTTGAAGCGTAGAAATTGGTTTTACTCGAATAAGTTTGCGATGTATGCAATCTTTACAATTCCTACATTTCCAACTCCAACATAAGTATCAAGATTTCCAGAACATTTTAAGGTAATACAGGAGGAAGTACATGTGGTTTTGTTACTTTGTCCAGAAAGTTTATATGTATATATAACAAAGTCAGAATCTACGCTTGCATTAGAAGCACTTGCATTTGTCCAGTGCTTTCCACTATAATATCCAACGGCATCACAACTATATATAATATATAGAGATGAACATTATAATTCCCGCAATTTCATTTCATTTATTTTCTTTTTGCGCGTAATCGTTCTATTTCTTTTTATCCGATTATAAATTGATATAACAGCAGGAATATTTGTAAGTATAAAGATAATGATACAATTATGTATCTTATCCTTTATAGACATCTGATTTTCGGAAACGAAACTATATGAGAGTGTCAATAACCCCTGCTTCTCAACGCGTTCAAAACTTTCTGGTTCAAAATTCAGATACACTATAATTAATACGATTGAAAGAACAAGAAAAATAATTGGTGTTAATGATACGGTAGTTGTTCTTCTTTTTTTATTTAAATATGATTCTAAAAAACGTACACAAATAATGGTTAATGCCATTATTATTACGATGAATAAAATTGTAGAAAATTTCATTTATTCTCCTTTTTGCTCTCTGTATTTTTTTATCAATATTTTTGCTGTGTCAAAATCAAGTTGATCATCTATTACCATTTTTTTAATTAATGAAATATAAGCGTCATTTTCTATTTGATCATTCATTTGCATTTTTTGTATAAGTCGATCAAGTCTCAATCGCACGGTAGGATATGTTATATGATACAATTTTGCAACCTCTTTTAAAGAGCCAGATGACATAACAAAATTTTTTATAAATGTGATATCTTCATCACTTAAATTGTATATCCATTCTTGCGCTTTTCGTCTCATTACCAACCCCTTTCTTTAATATTGTTAATATTATCATTTAATAATGTTAAAGTCAACTGCTAATATTATGTTATTTACATCTTTTTATCTTAATAATCATTCGAAACCTCAAACTGGTAAAGATAAGGTTTTCAGATTCGAGGTTACTCTCAACCCCCTTGCTTTTGTTTATATTTCTTCAATCATCAGTTATAAAAAACAGAAGCATTTTAATCAGTTCACCATGTCGGTTTCATTTATATTGGAAGCACAAGGTGTAGAGCAGAGATTGTCCGTGTCGGGTGGGTGGAGCAACTAAGAAATTGTTTGGTATTACAGCGGAAGAACTTTTGAAAAAAGCACGGTAAAATGCTGACTTATCTATTGAAAAATAATTATTTTGTATGGAATATCTGCATGGCCCCATAAGTATGCGGCAAATGCGGAGCCGTGACCTTTCTCGACGGGCAGGAAAAATTCCGGCAGGTTGCGCACGTATTACACAATTGCTTGAGATTGGCGTGTGTTGTTGTATCCAGATGCAGGATCAGCGTTGCTGTCTTAAGCGGCCGGAGCATCTGCCCCTCGGTAAGCTGGATGCCATCCGGGGCAAGCCGCCCGTAAATCGGTGGGAGCAGGTCAAGGCAATAGGTATCTCCCAGAAAAGATAATTCTGCAAGATACAGGCGGCTCTGACGTTCTACCACATGTGCAAATTCTTCATAAGCCTTTGACAAAAGCATCAGGCTGATGCAGTCCACAATGTAAGCCTCCTGGATCTGTTCATGGTTCAGATATAATTCCGACAGTTCATCCACTCCGTTTCCAAGCGTCACAAACCCATAGGCATAGTGAGGCAGAGAAACCCCGTCTAAATCCTGATCCAGAGAGTAATACGCATAGGATTCAACCAGGGGAAGAAGTGCCGTATAAATTGCCTGAATATGAGGCAGGTCATCCGGAGGGAAATGGAAACGGCTGCAAAATTCGTTCCAGTCACCGGAGGATAATCCGGGAGTAAGTTTACATTTCATGGGATGCATCCTCCTTATCGGAAACAGCCATAACGGCTGCAATTTCCTGAAAGCGGCCCGTGACCTTATCATAGTTCTTTCGGTGATGGGGAAAGCCACAGTTTATGCAGGATTTGATGCCATTTTTTAAATATTCACAGTTTCCACCACAGGATTTCCCGAGTGTATAGAGGGGACAATAACAAAACAGACAGTTAAAGTCCTCCTCCGGGATTCCTTTATGGCATGGAAAATATTCACATTTTTTATTTTGAAAAAACTTATAATATTCGCTCAAAATGGTTTCCTCCAATCAAAGCACAATCATAGCATAATTATATCGGAACAACAAGCGGATCGCAAGAAATGTGAATGACATAAAAATTGCATTTCAGTGGGAAATGATACCTTTTGCCCCTTTTATCATTACAATATTTACATCTTTTTAAGAACGCAGGTATAGTGGCTCAGGCAATTGAGGGTTTGAAGCAAAAAGTTGAAAATTAAATAAAAAATACTTGACTTAAAGTTAACTTTAAATGGTATATTATGATAGATAAAATCGGAAGGAGAATTTATTATATGTATATCGAAAAGATTAATGGACCGGAAGATGTGAAGAAATTGAATATAGAAGAGATGACAGCTCTCGCAGAAGAAATGCGTCATGCATTATTAAAGAGGGCAAGTATTCACGGCGGGCATTTTGGTCCGAATTTTGGCATGGTAGAGGCAATCATTGCACTGCATTATGTTTTTGAGTCCCCAAAGGACAAAATGGTATTTGATGTTTCCCATCAGACCTATCCGCACAAGATGCTGACCGGTCGAAAAGATGCCTATTTATATGAAGAACATTACGACGACGTGACGGGATACAGCTGTCCGCAGGAAAGTGAACATGACCATTTTACGATCGGACATACCTCTACATCCGTCAGTCTGGCATGCGGTCTGGCAAAGGCAAGGGATCTTCGTGGGGAAAGTGCAAATGTGATCGCAATTATCGGAGACGGTTCTTTAAGCGGAGGAGAAGCCTTAGAAGGAATGGATTTTGCAGCAGAATTAGACAGCAACATGATCATTGTAGTAAATGACAATGATATGTCAATTGCAGAAAACCATGGAGGACTTTATTCAAATCTGAAATTACTCCGCGAGACAAACGGACAGGCAGAGTGCAATTTATTTAAAGCCATGGGACTTGATTATGTCTATGTGGATCATGGAAATGACTTAAGGGAGCTGATCGGGGCTTTCAAACAGGTAAAAGACAGTAAGAAACCGGTTGTTGTCCACATTAATACATTAAAGGGAAAAGGTTATAAACCGGCAGAAGAGCATAAGGAAGAATGGCACTGGCATCTTCCATTTGATATTGAGACCGGAAAATCCAATTTTCCGGAAGTGGAAGATTATTCTTCGGTGACCTGTGAATATCTGATTGAAAAGATGAAAAAGGATCCGACAGTTGTTACAATTACATCCGGAACCCCGACGATTCTCGGATTTACGCAGGAGAAAAGGAAACAGGCCGGCCGGCAGTTTGTAGATGTGGGAATCGCGGAGGAGACAGCGGTAGCATTTGCTTCCGGAATTGCCAAAGGTGGCGGAAAGCCGGTATACGGTGTGTATTCCAGCTTTATCCAGAGGACGTATGACCAGATTTCACAAGATCTGTGTATTGACGGGAATCCGGCAACGATTGTTGTGTATACGGGATCGGTATTTGGCATGACGGATGTTACCCATCTGGGACTGCAGGATATTCCGATGCTTTCTAATATTCCGGGACTGGTTTATCTGGCACCGACAACAAAGGAAGAATATCTGTCAATGCTTGACTGGAGTGTGGAGCAGAAGGAAATGCCGGTTGCGATCAAACTTCCGGGCGGAGATATGATTTCGGATGGCAGAGAAGTCAAAAAAGACTGGAGTCAGCTCAACACCTATGAGGTAACGGAAAAGGGAAGCAAAATTGCACTGATCGGACTCGGAACATTTTATTCCCTGGCACTGCAGACCGCAGAAATGCTGGAGAAAAAAGGTATTCATGCAACGGTAATCAACCCGTATTATATTACCGGACTGGATGAAGGACTGCTGGAGAAGCTGAAGGCAGACCATGACACGGTAGTTACACTGGAAGATGGCATCCTGAATGGTGGTTTCGGAGAAAAAATCGCAAGATTTTATGGAAGCAGTGATATGAAAGTCTATAATTACGGATTGAAAAAAGAATTCCTTGACCGGTATGATGTAAATGAGGTATTAAAAGAGAATCATCTGACAGCAGAGCAGATTGTAAATGACGTATTATAGAAGGCAGAAATAAACAACAAACCTTGTGAGAATCGACACAATATGGTAAAATATAACATACTAGAGCTTATTTTGCATAGTGGTTAGAATAGCGGGCTCATGGAAGGAGCGGTATCATATGAAGAATAAAGATTCGAAAGCAAGGATGCAGATGATTTTCGGGATACTTTTGTTTGCGTTTATTTTTATGGCAGAGTTGTATGCCATAGTCAATTTCCCGAAGATGTTTATTGTTCTGGCTGTTTTGGCAGCAGCAGATCTGATATGCCTGTATGTTGCAATCAGAGGCGTGATTTCAGTATATGAGACAAAATATGCCCGGAGAGAGGAACAGTATGAGAGTATTTTCAAGTCGGAAAAGGCATCATATCTCATGCTGAAAAAATATTTTGAGGAAATATCGGTGAAGCTTGCATACATGGAAGAGGCATCTAAGATTCCGACAGAGGAAATTGTCAATGCACAGAAGGGAGTAGCGAAAGTAATTATCAAGCGGTCCCATGAGAATACCGATGCATTGATGAATTCATACGAACAGCTGCTGGACCGGTTTGATACGTTCCAGAAAGGAATGGATGGGTTCGGTACAGTTGCGGGTGCTTATAAGGACGAGATTCTTTCAGTCTGTAAGGATGAAATTTCTTCGGTGCAGAAGGATGGAAAAGAACAGGAACATTCACAGGATAAAGAGATAGCCGCAAAGCTGCAGGAAATCATTATTGCAATGAAAGATATGGAACTGCGCCTGAATCAGACCATTATGAACAGTCAGAAAGTGGTTGTTTCCCAGCCGCAGGTTTCTGTACCTGTGGCAACACCTGTAGAGCCACAGCCGGCACCGCAGAATCATGTGGAAGAAACACCGGTAGAGCCGGAGATCTCACCAGAGCCGGAAGAAAGTATGGAGCCGGAACCGGAGATTTCGCCGGATCTGGAAGAAAACCCGGAACCGGAAATTTTGCCGGATCTGGAGGAGAGTCTGGAACCGGAGATTTCGCTGGAGCCGGAAGAAGATATGGAACCGGAGATTCTGCCGGATATACCGGAAGAAGAGAGTTTTGAGCCGGAGGAAGAGCCTCCAGTCATGGCAGCGGATGAGATTATCCCGCCGGACCCGGAAGAATCCATTGAGGAAGCAGAGGAACTGGTAGAACCGGACCCGATTCCGGAGGAAGCGATTGTTGATGAAGCGGATGATGAGAACCTGCCGGAGGAAGAACTTCCACCGATGCCGGATCTGTCAGATCCAAACCGTTCCATGAGCCCGGATGAGATAGCTGCGCTGTTTGCGAATATGGGCAACGATAACAATGCGGATAAAGTTGAGGAACCTGCCGAGGAAACTGTGGAACCGGAGGATATTCCGGAGCCGATTGAAGAGCCGGAAGCCGTAAAAGAAGCACCTCTTCAGCCGGAAGAACCGGCAGATCCCAATAAGGCATTAAGCCCGGATGAGATAGCTGCGCTGTTTGCAAGTATGGGAACCTGAAAAGAATAAAATAACAGGCAACGGATGCCATCTGTTCCACGTAAAAACGTGTGACAGATGGCGTTTTGCTATAAAAATGCCATAAAAAAAATAGTTGCATTTCTTTTTCATTGTGTTATACTTAGGTCGTTGCAATTTAATAGTTTAAAGCAGAGTAGACACATGTGCGTTAAGTGCCGGATGAACAGGGAGTTGTCACCCGGACGAAAAGAGAATCTTGCGGTACATGAGTCGCATCCCGCTGCATCCGAAGATAATATTATCTCCAGTTGTAGTACGGTGAGGTCTGCAAAGGAGGTAATTTTTTTATGAAAAAATTCGTTACTTTGTTCACCGATTCTTTCCGTGAATTAAAAGCGGTAAGAACCATCACTACCATGGCAATGCTTGCCGCAGTTGCTGTCATTCTAGGGTTTTTCTCCATTGAATATGGGCAGTTTATTCGGATTGGTTTTTCCAGTATTCCAAATGGTATCATTGATTATCTGTTTGGACCGGTGGTTGGAGGAATTTTCCATGGTGCGTTGGATATTATCAAGTATATGATGAAGCCAACTGGACCATTTTGTCCACAGCTGACGCTGGTTGTTATACTGGCCGGAATCCTGTATGGATGCTTTTTTTATAAGAAAAAGCTTACGATCTGGCGTGTGCTGGCAGCTAAATTTGTAGTTATGCTGGTCTGTAACGTGATTCTGACAACACTTTGTCTGAATGTGTTATATGGACAGGCATTTATGGTGCTTCTTCCGGCACGTGCGCTGAAGAACCTGATTATGTGGCCAATTGATTCAGTGATCTTTTTTGCAATCACAAAGGCCTTAGAACAGATTGGACTCTTTCGTATGTTCCAGAAACCCGTACTTGCAAAATCTGCAAATATGCAGGGAAATTAGAAAATTTAATAAGTTATAGAACAAAAACTGTCCGCAGAAAGAAAACTGCGGACGGTTTTTTATAAATTTATTTACAGATCGGATGGGTGGCAATATTTTTTAAAATACGAACAGCGGTCTGCATACCTTCCACAGAGATATGTTCATATGGGCCGTGGAAACCGTACCCGCCGGTACCGAGATTTGGACACGGCAATCCCATAAAGGACAGTCTTGCGCCGTCTGTACCGCCACGGATCGGACGGGAGAGCGGTGTCAGACCTTCGGAGGCAATTGCCTGTTTTGCCAGATCCACGATCTCCATTTTATCCTCAATGACAGAGATCATATTCTCATACGAATGTTCGATGTCGAGCGTGACGGTTTCCGGTCCATATTTCTGATTCATGGATTGTGCAAGGTCACGCAGATTCTGCAGACGTTTCTCAAATGTGGTTTTATCATGGTCACGAATGATAAAGGAAAGGGTGGCGGAAGCCACATCTCCGGACATATCGGTCAGATGATAGAATCCTTCCCGGCCGCTGGTGTGTGCCGGCGTTTCCGCTTCCGGAAGCCGGGAAACAATTTCACATCCCACCAGTGCTGCATTGACCATAATGTCTTTTGCTTCGCCCGGATGAACATTTACACCTTTAATATGAAAGATGGCACTTGCGGCATTAAAATTTTCGTAAGCCACTTCGCCTTCGTAATCACCGTCCACGGTGTATGCATAATCTGCCTGAAAGATAGCAAGATCAAACAGATCCGCACCTGCGCCGACTTCTTCGTCCGGCGTAAATCCGATCCAGAGTTCCCCGTGTGGTGTACCTTCTGCAATCAGTTCTTCCACGGCTGTCATGATTTCGGCAACACCTGCCTTGTCATCAGCGCCCAGAAGTGTGGTACCGTCTGTCGTGATCAGGGTTCTGCCCTTTAAAGTTTTCAATTCCGGAAAATCAGATGTTTTTAAAACGTCACCGGTTCCTTTTAAAATAACATCCTCACCGTTATAATCCGGAATAATCTGAGGTTTGACATTTTCACCGGAAAAATCAGGCGCCGTATCCATATGGGAAATAAAGCCGATGACAGGCGCCGTTTTTCCTTCCGGAAGATTGGAGGGAATCGTCGCGTACACATAGCAGTGTGCTTTGTCATATACGACATCCTGCGCGCCCATATCGTTGAGCTCCTGTGCCAGAAGGGAGGCGAGGTTTCTCTGCTTGTCTGTGCTCGGGACGGTCGTTGCGCCATCCTGGGACTGCGTGTCAATTTTTACATAACGAAGAAATTTATCCAATACGGTACTCATAATTGATTCCTTTCCGGCTGCAGCATTTTATTCATAAAAGCAGCCTGCCGTTTGTGCGGCAATGTATTTTGGCGTAACGACATTTCCGGATACCGCAAACGGGTCTTCCAGATATTATCCGACGTTATACGCTGCTTAGCTACGAGTCTGTCCATTTCCGCGAATTGTGTATTTGTAGCTGGTCAGCTCCTTTAAGCCCATCGGACCTCTCGCATGGAGCATCTGGGTGCTGATGCCGATCTCTGCGCCAAAGCCAAACTCAAAGCCGTCCGTAAATCGGGTTGATGCGTTGACATAGACGCAGGCGGCGTCCCCCTGATCCAGAAATGT
>ERZ773143.1708-NODE-1708-length-18309-cov-14.686041_pt1 | contig 18309 bp, 14 predicted proteins | sample MGYA00580852_ERZ773143 | MGnify/ENA primary metagenome ERZ773143 (study PRJEB29015, sample SAMEA2737853) | human gut metagenome | biome: human gut; feature: human-associated habitat; material: faeces | place: China | collected 2012 ... | reverse complement strand
TGATATTCTGGAGCAGCTTTTCTGGCTGGACGAGGAGCAGCCCGGCGTTATCAAGTTGGTGCTAACTGAGCGCGGCACAGCGCGGTACAATGCCAACCCAGACCTTGCGCTGCGCTATGATGATAACGATAGCTGGCCGCCGCGCTCCCCCGTGGCGATGTGGTTTGATGATACGATTCTGGATGATTTTCTGAATGATTGGGCTGCGGTTCAGAAGAAGCTGTATGCAGGGGAGATCACGCAGGCTGAGTATTTTGAGTGGAAGATCATGTGGCCGGACGAGGTGTAAGTGAAATATTGCAATTAATAGCGGCTATCTTTGAACTGCGTTCTATCAACGTACAAGTCAAAGGCTAATATCGTCAGTTGAATGTCCATATCCATGTCCTGTCGATAGTATTTGCACTTCCACACATTTGGCTTCGGCTGAATATATGATTTGGCGTTTGCATCAGCCCATTCAGTAATCTTTTTCAGAATTGGTGGAAAGGATTTATTCTTTTTATTGAAGATAATCACGGACACCTTTGCGTCATGCCATGTGGAATAATTGATAACTTGCTGAATTGCGCTCTCGAATAGTCGTTCACCGCCCCAGATTTTGCATTCGCCAATGAAGGCAGCCTTGTTCTCAAATTCGATTTGAATGTCCGTCTTTCCAATTTTGCGGAAGGTCTCACCAGTAGCGGATTCATAGTGTGTGTTTAATGCAGCCAATAGGATGTCGCGGAGTTCTTCCTCTTGATTGTTGTAATACGTTCTGGCGGTTTTCTCCATACTTGTTCCGCACATAAAAATTATATTATTTATGTTTTCGTAGTCACTATCTTTAATGTACGGTTCAGAAGGTTGCGCCTTCGTTTCGGGTTTTGTTAAAGGCTTGCGAGTGATTCTTTTTAATTGAATCGGTGTAGTATTAGGTGCGTTGTCGCTAACCTTTAATGGGATTTGTAGAGCATTGCTAATAGCGGAAAAGGAATCGGCCTTTTTCTTCCTATTGTTTAATAGCTGTGTCGCATAATCGGCAAGCTGGTTATTATATGTTGCCACATCATTATTGACACTGTCAATCATTGACTTATAACTTTCAAATTCGTGTTCAAATTTCCTTTGCACATAATCTTTCATCGAGGCTCCTTCGTTTTGGAGCTCTTGATTAGTATATTTGAAGTCCAGTGTAAAACTACCACAATTTTCACCGTATGGCTCGATGAAGTATTGTGTGGCAAAGCGCATCAAAATAACACTATTGGGCTGCAAATCAAACAGATTCGGGTCTCCATCAAACGGGATTGTAAATGTAACACATACACCGTCAAGCTCGTAATATTCCTGCTCCCAAGGGGCATTATGAAATGGGTTTCTTTTTCTAACTTTTGTTTCTACAATTTTTTTCTCAATATTCGTTTCAAAAATTGAGATGGGAAGGATATAGTATTTATTGGAAAGATATTCAACCCATTCATGGAAGTCACAAGAGGATATTGTGGCATTACTCATGTTTTCTACTTCTTCTTCCATTTTACGGTGCAAAGCAGAAAAATAGTTTTGTGTGCTTGTCTTTTCAAAAAACACCTTGCTATACCCTTTTCTGTACACTTACTCACACCCTTTCATAATTTTGTGTAGCCTGTGTCTGCTTACTTCTTCAACTGTGCTTGCAGTTCTTGGAAACTCTCCAAGGCGCTTTGCAGGTTTTCGATGATGTCTGCGGCAAGCTCGTCCGGCTCCGGCAGGTTATCCAGATCGGCAAGGGATTTGTCCTTGATCCAGAACAGGTCAAGGCTGGTTTTGTCGCGCTCCAAGATGTCTTTCACGTCAAACTTGCGGAAGCGTCCGTCTGGGTTGGTTTCCGACCATGTTTCGGTGCGCTCATGACGGTTCAGCGGATTGTAGCACTTCACGAAATCCGCAAGGTCAGCATCGGTCATAGGGTGCTGCTTCAGTGTGAAGTGGATATTGGTGCGGAAATCATATACCCAAATTTCCTTGGTCTGCATTTCCGGGCTGGCAGGGCGCTTATCAAAGAAAATGACGTTTGCTTTGACACCCGGCCTGTAAAAAATACCAGTCGGCAGGCGGAGAATGGTGTGCAAATCGGTTGTCTCCAGCAGCTTTCGGCGCACAATTTCGCCCGCACCGCCCTCAAACAGCACATTGTCCGGCACAACTACCGCCGCTTTGCCGGTAGCTTTCAGAATCGTGTTGATGTGCTGCACAAAGTTCAACTGTTTGTTGGAACTGGTTGTCCAGAAATCTTGACGGTTATAAACGAGATCCTCTTCCTCCTGCTCGCCCTCCTCGTTGGTAAAGGTGAGGGTGGACTTTTTACCAAAGGGCGGATTGGTCAGAACATAATCCACACGGTAGCCGGGGTCAGTCAAAAGGGCATCGCCAAGCGTAACAGGTACAGTGCCGTAAATATCACCGATATTGTGCAGATACAGGTTCATTAAGGCTGTCTTATAGGTAGCAGGAACAATCTCATTCCCGAAGAAAGTTTCGCTTTTCAAAAACTCTTTCTGTTCCCGGTCAAGCGTATAATTTTCGCTGTCGGCAATAAACTCCTGTGCGGCGAGGAAGAAGCCGCCAGAACCACAGCAGGGGTCTGCAATAGTTTTCATGGGTTCGGGGCGCATGCATTTCACCATTGCGCGGATCAGCGGGCGCGGGGTGAAATACTGTCCTGCACCGCTTTTGATGTCCTCGGCGTTCTTTTGCAGCAAACCCTCATAGATTTCGCCCTTGACGTCTGAGGACATCGCCACCCATGTTTCTTTGCCAATCATCTGCACCACACGGTACAAAATGGCGGCATTGTTGATTTTGTTGGTAGCGCCCTTGAAAATCTTGCCAAGGATACCGCCTTGTTCGCCCAGTTTTTCCAAAGTGGCTTTGTACTGTTCTTCTAGCTCCGCACCTTTGAGGTCGCTCATATCTGCCCATGTGAAACCTTTGGGGATACCGCTATCTCTTTTGTAAGGCGGCTTGGAATACTCGTCCGCCATTTTTAGAAAAATCAGATAGGTAATCTGTTCCAAATAGTCGCCGTAGGAAACGCCATCATCGCGCAGCGGACCGCACATTCCCCAAACCTTTGAAACGATATTCGATGTTTGTTCACTCATTTACATAATTCTCCTTCAAAGGCTTTTTTTAGAATGCCCTTGCGCATGGATTCCGCCTGCGTGAGCGCATTGTCAACGGTTTGCTCAATGTTGTCGCAGAGCGAAAAGCGTTCTTCTATGCAATTCACAATTTTCTCTTGGCACGCTTTATCTGGCAATGGCAATAGAAGCGCAGAGAGAATGGTTTTGTTAATCGATGCAAGATTCACGCTTTGCTTGCCTTTTGTGTAGAAATAATTTCTTGCCGGTGTACTCATTGACCAGTATGAAACGTATTTGGGCAATGCGCGAGTAGTATCCACCCTTGCCTTGAATACATGATTTTGGTGAACACATTCTTTGATTTCATCTCGCCAGATAGTACCTCTCCCAAGTTTGTCACGGTCTCCACCCTCAGTATAAAGTACATCTCCATACTTTAATAGGTACTTTTCTCTTTCGGACGGTTTAAGTTCGATAGATTTCATTTCACTCAAATCGAGATAACCGTTTTGTACATTTGCCACACGCAAATAGGGCAATCTTAATGTATCTTGGCCGTCCAGTTTTCGTCCTTTTGTAATACCACTTGTAATGTCAGCAATCGCATCAAGGCTAACAGTGTTTTCTTCTGTCATTTCTGGGTAAAGGGAAGTCAAAACAGCCTGTCGGTATACTGCCAGTTGCTCTTTAATGGTTTGCAGCGTTTCTACACCCTTGTCCAACTCGGAAAAAAGTTTGTCAATATAGGAAGCTGTAAGTTTTTGTTCGTCTATCGAAGGCAAATTGAACTGTATTTTTTCAAGATTTCTTCTTGAAATTCGTTTTCGCGTGGTTCCGCTTTCGTAGTTTGCTATCTGGCTACGAAACATATGAGAATTAATCATATGCATAACAAAACGTGAGTCGATTTTAGGGTTGTGAATACGCAAAATTGCAACATCAACAGCGGTTATATATTTTCCCGATAATGGAAAGATACACGCGCGCCCCAATGGGTCTGGCAAACGCGCTATAAGAATATCTCCCTTTTCAAGGAACGTGCAATGTAATCTCTCTGCCGTATCCTCTGTAACAAATTTGGAGGATTTATCTTTGAATATACCATCGCCTATATCCGCAAGTTGAATTAATCGCACACTGCCATTCGGGTTTTGGTCTTTCTTTTCTATCCAGTCCCCGTCACAAAATAAACCGTCTGCTTGTACTATATCTTTTAATGTTGCCATTAAGCCACCAATTCCTCATTCATTTCCTGCAATATTTGCTCATAGTTATCGCCAAACGCATCGTAGAAGCCTAGCAAGCCGCCCTTGCGGTCAAACGGCGTCAAGTCCAAATCCTCCGGCAAGATGCTGAGCGAAGCGGCAATATGGTCTTTAATCAGACGCAGCCATTCCATCTGTTCCTCGGTAAACTGGATATGTCCGGCGTTCTTCTTGAATGTCCACTGCATGAAGTTATAATTCACCTTGTCCGCAAACGGGGTGAGGGTATCGGTGTAGCCCATCTCAAAGCGGATGATCGAAATCAGATCGGTAAGCTGTGCCATTGTGCCGCGCTTGACTTTACTCGGTTGCTTGATGGCATAGCAATCCCACAGGCGCTCCACCGTAATGCCGTGCGTCTTTAGCTTTTCGTATAGCTCTTTTAATTTTTCGACCACCATCGGGCGGTCTTTGTAGGCTGCGTCATAAATAATGCGCAGCGCAACAATCTCGCTTTTGTTTTCCTCAATAAATGCGCGGAAGCCGGAAAGGACTTTATTTACGTTTTCTTCCTGCTGCGCATCAAATCCGGCAAAAATGACCGAATCCAGATTGACGTTATCAATAATCTGCTCGTGGCTGCGGCGCACATTCTCGATGTAATCCCGAATGTCCGGGTCGTGGAACGGCGCAACGGCGGCTTGTACCAGTTCTTTCTGCGCGGATTTTATCTGTTCCTCGGTTGGGGTCGGCACACCCGTGTTTTTCTGCGCCTGCGCAAGAATCACATCTTCATCAAAAGCGTTCAGCAGCTTTTCCGCCACGCTGCCCGCCGATTCACCTACTGTGGTTTCAAATTGCTTTCTCTCCGAGGGAGACATCTGACTGTTCAAGCGAATAACACGGTTTGCAAGGGAAGTCAGCGTGTTTTCGTCCTTTGCCCCCAACGCCACGTTCAGCATCAGTTCTTTCATACTGACAGTCGGCTTGCGCTCCAAGGGCCTTGTGTCGGACTTCTTGGATTTTGTCACGCCCACGGCATCTACGATAACAAAATGGTCTTTATTCTCGGTTGCGGACGGCGTAACTTTTTGAAGATCTTCTTTGCTGAGGACGCGCGTGCCGCGGCCTTTCATCTGCTCAAAGTAGTTCTTGCTCCGCACGTCGCGCATGAAAATCAGACATTCGATGGGCTTCACATCAGTTCCCGTTGCAATCATATCCACGGTGACGGCAATGCGGGGATTGTAGTCATTGCGGAACGAACTGAGGACAGACTCCGGGTTATCCGCAGAATAGGTGATTTTACGACAGAAGTCGTTGCCCTCGCCAAATTCTTCACGCACAATCTGTACAATATCGTCTGCATGGCTGTCAGTCTTGGCAAAAATCAGCGTCTTGGGAACTTCTTTTCTGCGCGGGAACAGCGTAGTGAATAGATTTTCTTTGAAAGTGCGAATGACTGTTCGAATCTGGCTGGGATTGACAATATCCCGGTCAAGCTGCGAGGGTGCATAGTTTACATCTTCGTCCATCTGCCGCCAGCGCTTGGCTCTAGATAGGCGGTCACGGTATTCGATCAACTGCTTCATCAAGAAGCCGCCATTCTTGCCGACCTGCGTTTCGATCAAGAAAATATCCTCACCCACATTGACGCCGTCCACGATTGCCTGCTCACGAGGATATTCGCTGACGATATTTTCATTGAAAAATGCAAAGGTACGGTTATCCGGCGTTGCTGTCAGACCAACAATAAAGGCATCAAAATAGGTCAGCACTTGGCTCCAGACATTGTAAATGGAGCGATGGCACTCGTCAACAATAATGCAATCGAAGAACTCCGGCGGATATTTCGCGTTATAAACGACTTCTTTGGGCGCTTTGCTCTCTGCGGTCACATACTCGGCAAAGGGTGTTTCCTCGGCTTTTTCATCCAAGGTTTCACCCTTTAGGATAGAGTACATTCGCTGAATGGTGCAAATACAAATTTGAACGTCGTTCGGAATATACGAGGATTTCAGCCTGCGCACACCGTAAATCTGCGAAAACGAGCGCGGATCGTCATTGGGCATATAGGCAAGGAATTCACGCTCGGCCTGTTCGCCCAAGCCTTTGGTATCGACAAGAAAGAGGATCCGCTTCATCTTGCCATACTTCAGCAGACGGTAAGCAGCCGTTATCGCGGTAAAGGTCTTGCCCGCACCTGTTGCCATCTGTACCAGCGCCTTGGGGCGGTTATCCGCAAAGGACTGATCCAAGTTGTTGATGGCGTTAATCTGGCACTTGCGGAAGCCACTGGTGTCCAGCGGTGGGAAGTGCTTCATATTGTTCCGAATGGTATCGGGCTGCCTTAGCAAATCCCGCAGCGTTTCCGGGCGATGGAACGAGAACACGGTTCTGGAACGGTACTTGATGTCCTTATAATCGGTAAAACGAATGATTTTGTCCGTTGCTTCATAGGCAAACCGAATGGCATACTCGTTCTTTATCCATTTGAAGGTGCTGTTGGCATAGCGACCCGACTGCACTTCCACGTCCGTGATATGCTCTCCGGCTTCTTCGCGTTTGGCTTCGACTACGCCCACGGGCTTACCATCAACAAAAAGGGCATAATCGACCTCACCCGTACTGGTGGGGAACTCACGAACAGCCACACCAAGAGAAGCGGAGAGATTTAGCCGTTTCATGTCTTGAATCACCCAGCCGGATTGATTCAGCTTTTCATCAATCGCAAGACGCGCCTTTTCTTCCGGGGTCATGTTCTTCGTCATCCCTTTCGTCTATATACTCCATAATGTCACCGTAATCGACATTAAGTGTGCTGCATATTTTCCCAAGGACTGTAAGCGTGACTTCTTCATCTCTGCGGAGTTTGGTCATTGTGTTTGGTGCAACGCCGGAGGCTTTCCGCAAATCGGCTTTGCTCATTTTTCTATCGACTAATAGTTTCCATAAACGGTTATACGAAACAGCCATAACACCCTCCTGCGTATACTTTATTATGATTATACCATTCCTTGCCGCACCTCGCAAGAGTGTGCGAAAGTTTAGCAAAGCAAGCCGAGGACAAGACTGTTCAGCTTATGTAGAGCTTAGTTAAAATCGACCTTGAAAATAGTACAAGAATGAATTAAAATTAACAATAAAATAAGTAGATAGGACGTGCTCAAATGGGTCTATTCGAGATTCTAAAGGGTGAACAGCCCGGTTTAATAAAATCTCTTTTGCACTATGAGAACGTAGGGCAGTATGGTGAGTATCTTACAGAGTATGCCCTGCTTAGCCGCAGCATGGAAGGATATTACGTTGTATTGAAAAACTTGTATCTGCCAATGAAGGGCAAAACCACTGAAATCGATTTGCTGATGATTCACGAAAAAGGCATTTTCGTTTTTGAGAGCAAAAACTACAGCGGTTTGATTTTTGGCAGCGAAGATCAGCTAAAGTGGACACAATGTTTCAAAAGCGGTCAGCGCGAACATTTTTACAATCCTATAAAGCAAAATCGTACACATATTAGGGCTTTGGCGATTTTCCTCAATATGCCAGAAGATGCCTTTTCTTCCTATATTGTGTTTTCGGAACGATGCGAACTGAAAAAGATTCCGCTATTCGTTGATGGAGATGTAACCATTCTCCAAAGACAGAATATGCTATACTTTTTGAAGCGGCGCTTGAAGGACGCGCCGATTATTTATTCTCACGAGGATATTGAACAAGTGGTTGGGCTACTGGAGCCGTTCACAGAGGTTTCTCAAGAAGAAAAACAACAGCATATTGAGGATTTACAGACCAAGTGTCCATACTGTGGTAAGCCATTGGTTCTGCGCAATGGAAAATACGGTCAGTTTTGGGGATGCAGTGCCTATCCAAAATGCCGTTTTACACGCAAGGCTGAATAGCCTATCTATCTGTTGCACAAGAGGATTCAGCTTTTATAATCTGCACCCATTGGTGGTCCCCAGCCATACGCCCATTGGTCTTTTCAATAATTAGCAGTGGGTCAAAAAAGGAACATCCATCTCCCGGAGGATACCTTTCAGACCGGCTCGGCTGGCGGGCAGGCATCTTTCTTTCAAAAATTCTTCAAAATCTGCCCAGAACGGATTTTCTACAACGCCAAACGCCCGCAAAGGGATTCGGTCGGTGTAGTTCTTCATGCGGACAACTTCGTGCTTGAAATCAATGTCGATGACTGTACATAGCTGCTGACCATTCATAAAGTTCATCCGCATGGTGAAATCCGGGTCCGTGCTGAAATGCTCGGCGTTATAGATATACTTATATATGGTCTGGCGCGACACACCGAACTGTTTTGCAATCTCAGTGTTGCCGATGCCTTTTCTATGCAGTTCCAAAACCTCTACGATCTGGTCGGGGGTAAGCTGCGCCTTGCGACCCGCATTGCGCGGATTTGGATGATTGATTTTCAGCATCTTTGCAAGTTCTCGCAATTCATCCAAATCAGATGTGCCAAAAATTTCTTTTATTTGCTGTTGGTAATCAATCGGCATACAGTCTGGATATAAAATCAGGCCTGTGGACTTTGCTATATTTTCAAATTGATGCAGTTCAAATCTTGGAGTTCAAATACTTTACAAGTTCCCAAACCGTTGTCAGCGGGTTGCTCTGCCGTGAAATCGGCTCAATGCCTTGGCTCCGAACCTGTTCGGTACGAGCTTTCGCTCTCTGAATTGCAACGGCCTGCAAAGGCTTCAAAACGTCAAAGTAATCCTTGTTCTTCTCATAGTCGGGGATTCTGTTCGGCTGTTTCAGCATGCGAATCAGTGCCTGACAATCTTCGACCTCTACTTGCTGATTTATAAAGTGCAGCAGGAACCACAACTCGAAGGATGGATTGGAGTAGGCCAGATGATAGCCCTCCTTTTGGGCGGATTGCTTGGCACGCAGAAGTACCTCATTGGAATTATCGTCACGGTCAAAGACACACCAGATAGAATCGCCTTCATCGGGATAGTAAGGATTATTGCCCATGGTAGCTTTGGCTTTCTGCACAAGCCTGTCAGCAGACTTATACTGGGAAGAAATCGGAATGATGTCGATGTTGCAGCCCCGACTACGGAAACGCTTGAAATACCGGATCTCGGTTTCACTGCCTTCGCAGATAAGGTATACGACCGGATTCCGCTTTCTGCTTCGGGTAGGCCTGCGGCTGATTTCCTTTATTCGACCCATGTTGCATTCCCTCCAATGAACGGAATCGCCCCATACCGGCCTTGCAGGTATCCTTTGGCGATGTTTTCGCCTTTTCGCGGGGAGAAGTCTGTCAAGGCATAGACGTCGGTCTGCATGGTTTTTTCGTTCTTCTCTGCAAACCAGATCTGATCCCGGCGCAGCAGGGTCAGGTCCAAAAGCCCGGTATCATGGGTGGTGAAGATAAGCTGTGCGTGGTTGGTGTTGATGGCAGCATCCTGTACCATCTCAATCAGATGCCGGGTCAGAAGTGGATGCATACTGGACTCAATCTCATCCACAACCAGCACTGCGCCGGATTCCAAAGCGGCCAGCCACATCCCGATGCGGGAAAAGAAACGCTGTGTGCCGACTGATTCCAGCCCCAGAGGAAGCCAGAATCCCTTGGAAGCGCCATCTTCTGAATCTATCGTGTGCAGCGCCGAGATGATTGGCTCATCCTTGGTGCCGGTAACACGGATGTCTTTGATGCCGAGGTCTGCATGTAGCATTTCATGCAGGACGCGATTCTTTTCGGAGTCCCCCTGCCGTATGGCGGACAAAGTTGCATCCAATCGCATTTCAGTTCCCATGAAGCCGGTCAGCTTTTCAAAGAACCACAGATAGGCTTTCTCGGTTTGAGGGCAGTTCCACTCATTGGAGCTGGACAGGTAAAGACGGTTTTCTGCTGTGCGTCCAGCAAGAGTAAGCTGCTCCTGAGTATTCTCGCGGAACCGATAACTATCGCCTTCTCTGGAAAAGACCAGCGCCTCCCTGTCATTGGGCCAATGATAGAGATATTCGTTCAGTATTCCGGTCTTATTAAAGGAGAAACCATAGGCATACTTGATGCCGTTGTAGAAGTAGATGACCTCAAAACTGGTGGGCTGCGGAGGCTGTTCTGTAAAAGCAAACGGTTCCTGCGGCAGAGCTTCGCCCTTGAGCAGCTTGGCATACCGTCCGCAGACCATCTCACGCATGAGCAGGAGTGCATGGAGAACATTACTCTTTCCGGCTGCATTTGCGCCATACAGGGCAAGAACAGGCACAAGCTGTTTTTTGCCATCTGACGAAATCAGGCAGTCCGACAAACTTTTATCCGTGGACGCTTTCATGCTGATGATGGCGGTGTCCTTGATGGAACGGTGGTTTGTGACCGAAAATTGAAGAAGCATCGCAAATCCTCCCAAGTACTTTCTGCGTTCAGTATACTCTATTTGAGGGAGAAAATCAATTTTTAACTTCAATATTTGCAAAAAACATTCAAAATCAGAACATAAAATTTGATTCAGATGTTTTTGATGTTGGAACAATATCGTGACAGAAGGTTGAAATCGCCCTATGTATACTCTTTTTCTTACCCGAACCTGACAAATTTTCTGAGCTTTCAGACACATTATCTATCTTTGCTTGAATTACCGATTTCCTTGATTGCAGCATAGTGTTTTCCACATTTTCGGCTGATCTCGTTGAAAAAATCGGATGTCACAAATTCCAGCAGCCATACTTTGGGAATCATATACTTGGGTGTCTGCAAGATGGTTTTCAGCAAGCCATTGCTGCACCATTTCAGAATGGTGTGGCGTTGGTAGCCTGTCACCTCGCAGACTTGCGCAACGGTCAGTACATCCGGGTAATTTGCCAGTTGCTGCTCGTACCATTCCTTGGCCAGCAGCCGTTCTTCGCCCTTATAGTTCAGTTTGCGCTCCAACGATGCGGCAGGTTTCTTGTGTTTGGGGTAGTTGTAATACCACCCGCTGGGAGGAGTGTAGTGCATCGGGTCGGACTCTCGGCGGTAGAGATACTCGGCAACATCTTTCTTGGCGATTTTATAGCAGCGTGTTTTCTTTCCGTTGTTTTTGCAGGGAACAAGTCCGCTTTGCAGAAGATAAAGCGAGGTTCGTGTTCCGATATGGCATACGATGCGGAAATCGTTGCGGCTCATCGGGTCCGGATAGGGCGTTAGAATTTCTTCGATTTTTTCTGCCAGCGGGTCTTTGCTTACAGTTGCTTTCTTCATTTCGGGTTCTCCTTGTTTGTAAAGTGGAACCCGAAAAATCACTACTTCAATTTTTTGCTTCTTGCATTTTTTCTCATTCGTGTCCGCAAGACCGCACTATTATCCGGCTTTTTGGGCAGGGGTTATCTTGCATCTTATCTTGCATTTCTCCCAAAAAGTTGCTATTTTTGCCCCGAAACGGGCGATTTCGTTTCTTTTCGTACCTACATTGTTTTTCTCTGGTTTATCAGTGCTTTCTCCACAAACATCGCCCAAAATCAGCGGACAAACCAGCCTGCATCAGCCTTGGTTATCACCATATTACCTTTTCAATGATTAACTCGAAATGCGATAGGGCGTTTGTAGCGCCGCCAGAGTTCAAATCTCTGATGCTCCGCCAATCAACGGTACAACGAGCTTTTTTAAGCACTTTGTACCGTTTTTTTTATGCAAAAAACGGAATTTTTGAGTTTGACAATTTCATAACAGGAGAGAAAACGCCCTGTTTTGGAGAGAAATCACACTTTTTTAAGTGTCATTTCCCGGATTTGAACCCATTCCAAGCCCGTTCAGCATCGCTTCTGCCGAAGAAACCTTGGAAGCGTAGTCCAAATGCGAATAAATATTCGCGGTGGTAGAGAAATCGCTGTGTCCCAGCCACTCCTGAATCATCTTCATCGGGACACCGTTTGCCAAAAGCAAACTGGCGCAAGAGTGGCGCAAATCGTGAAAGCGGATGCGCCGCAGATGATAATTTTGCAAGATAATCTGGAACGAATTGGAGAGATAATCCGGCTTGAGCAGATTGCCCATTGCGTCTACGCAGATGTAGTCTGCGTATTTTTTGTTGTAGCACCTACCGCACAGCTTGCGGTTTTCTTTCTGTTCCTCCTGCAAGGCCAGTAGCCGTTCCCGGAAAACCGGTACAAGCGGCAAGGTGCGCTTGCTGGATTTGGTTTTTGTGCCATTGGATTCTACAAGCACTTCTTTTCCGTCCAGCCGAACCGTTGTGACCGTGTGGCAGATTTCAATGGTGTTCTGCTCAAAGTCTACAGCAGCCCATTTCAGCCCTACAACCTCGCTGCGGCGCAGACCATAAAAGGCAGTCAACATAACTGCCACCTCAATTTTACTGCCGCGCACAGCGTCGAACAGTGCGTTCATTTCATCCTTGCTGTAAAAGTTCCCGGTAAATTCGTTTTTCTTCGGGCGGTCCACCTTGTCGGCGGGGTTCACATCGATCAGGTCCGTTTTCACTGCGTATTTCAAGGCGCGGTGGATAACCGCATGATAGTGAATGACCGTATTGGGCTTCACACGCTCCAACTGTTCCTGATAAAATGCTTGGATATGAACCGCTTTCAGGTCGCCCAGCGTAACGCCGAGATTTCTAAAGTAAGGAATGATCCTGCTGTTCGACAGTTCTTTGTAGCTGGCGTAGGTTGTCAGCTTGACGGTTGACTTTGCGATTTCCAGCCATTGCACCAGATAATCTGCAAACAGCATGGCTTTGCTGGGCGGACCGTTGGGGTCAACGGGTGGCTCAAAGTCGTCTTGCAGCTCACGCATCATCGCCTCGGCGCGCCGCTTGTTGCCCTTGATGGGCAAGCCGGTGGATTGCCATTTGGTTTTACGTTTGCCGTCATAAGTTTTGTAGGTCAGTACCACATAGTAGATACCATTTTTTTCTTGCAGATGCCCTGCGACCATAAATAAATACCTCCTTCGATTTGGGTCGCCCCCGATCTGCTGTTGACAAGAACAACATACGGTTTGCCCGCTAAAGAGAAAAGCTGCTTTCGACAGACAGCGTTTTTTCTTTTTCAGATAGTAATCAAGAAGTCATAAAGTTTTGTGAGTAATGGAAGAAGGCTGCGTTTGCGAAAATGTCACAATTCAACGCAGAAAGCCTCAAATACCACTTGCTTTTGCATTCTCGAGATGTTATTATTAGTACGAATACCAACACTTTTATAGAGGTGATTTATTTGCGGAGAAGCAGCAGCGAAACAAGGAAGAAAATCCTGACCACCTGCGTTCGTCTTTTTTTGGAGCAGGGGTATAAAAACACCTCGGTCAGTCAGATTGTTGACGAAGCGGGCGTTGCAAGAGGAAGCTATTTGAATCTGTTTCCGACCAAGGATAAAATTTTGCTGGATTTGACCGAAACGATGTTCGACGGGCAGTTCGGTGTGGCACGGAGCATTGCGGACAGCAAGCTGCCGTCGGTGTATGCCTATGCGGTGGATACGGCACTCCAGCTCACCCTCACCGAGCTGAACGAGAATCTGCGGGAGATTTATATCGAAGCCTATACCGCCCCGGATACGGCGGAATATATCTATGTGCATACCACGGCGGAATTAAAAGAGATTTTCGGCGGGAATTTCCCCGATTACACCGACAGCGATTTTTATGAAATGGACATCGGCACGGCGGGGCTGATGCGCAGCTATATGGCACGCAAATGTGACATTCATTTCCCGCTGGAGCGAAAAATCAGCCGCTTTCTGACGGCGGAACTGAGAGTGTACAAGGTGTCGGAGGAGGAGCAGGCCAAAGTGCTTGCCTTTATTCAGACACTGGATATCAAGGCGATTGCCACAGAGGTTATGTATAAGCTGTTTGCCATGCTGGAAATGAAATACGATTTTAAGCTGTCAAGAGACGGCGAAACGGAGGAAGCAAAATGAAAAAACGCATATTCAGCACCCTGCTTGCCCTGTGTATGCTGCTGTGCCTTATGCCAACAGCGGCTTTTGCGGAAGGCAGCACGGAAACCCCGCCCGTGTGCAGCTGTGAAACAGCCTGCACGGCGGAAAGTATGAATACGGATTGCCCCGTCTGCGGCGCGGAGGGCGCTTTGCCGGAGAACTGTGCAGAGTGCGCCCAGCCCGCAGACGATGCGGCAGCCCAGCCGGAGGGGGAAGTGTCCGACCCCCAGCCGGAGACAGCCTTGACGGCGTTGAGCGGCGAGGGCGCGACACCCGCCGCGGGCGAAACGGTAAAAGACGTCCGCACCGCGGATGAGCTGACTGCGGCGATTGCTGATTCTACTGTCAACACCGTCAAGCTGGCAGGGGACATTAGCATCAGCAGTTCCCTGACCGTTACCCGCACCGTGACGCTGGACTTGAACGGCCATGTCCTGCAAATGACCGGCAACGATAGAGACCCGGTGATTGAAGTGAAGAAAAACTCCAGCGGTGTTGGCATCGGCAATCTGACGCTAATCGACAGCGCCCCCAATACTGCGCATAAGTTCACGCCTAACGCCGATGGCCTGTGGGTGTTGAACGAGGAAAACGGCACAAAGACTGTCAACGGCGGTGTCATCACTGGCAGCAAAGAAATAGGCATCTGAGTGGAAGGTGTTCACGATCCGCATTTGACGCAGAAGCCTGCCGAAGCCTACTGTGCCCACCTTATCATGACGGGCGGCAACATCGTTGGCTGCGCGGCTGCGGCCGGCGGCGGTGTGTTCGCGGGCTTTTATGCCTATTTCACCATGACCGGCGGCAGTATCCGGGGCTGCGCGGCTGCGGCCGGCGGCGGCGTTTGCCTCACCAATAGTGCATCCTTTGCCATGGGTGGCAACGCTCTCATTGCGGATTGCATAAGCACAGATGGCGGTTCTTGTGGCGGCGGCGGTATCGGTGCGGACCTCTACGCGTTGGTCGCCCTGTCGGGAAATGCCGTGATTCAAAACTGCACAGCACAGCATGGCGGCGGCGTCTATCTTAATGACGCCACTCTTACCATGTCCGAAAACGCGTCCGTCACCGGCTGCAACAGCATCGCCGGTGGCGGTGTATCCGCCCGCGGAAATGCCACGGAAAGCGATCCGCCTGTTTTCATCATGGAAGGCAGCAGTAGCATTACGGACTGCACGGCACTGAACGGCGGCGGTATATTTGTCTCGACGAGCGGTGGAAAAGTCTCCCTGTCCGGCAGTGCAAAAATCAAGAACTGCCGCACGGTCAAGAGAGACGGGGTTGACTTTCCCAATGTGACCGGCGGTGGCGTACATGTAAGCAGCGGCAGCTTTGAAATGTCCGGCGGCAGTATCGAAAGTTGCACAGCGGTAAATGGCGGTGACAGTGTGTTCGTTTTCACCGGAGGCAACAGCAAATTTACCATGACCGGCGGCACGGTGGATGGCAGCATTACGATGCCCTACACTGTCGGCAATGAACCCGTTTACATGGACGGCCTCGGCACCGCAGTCTCTCCCTATCAAATCAGCACCGCCGACCAGTTGAAGCTGTTCCGGGATATTGTCAACGGTGCGGGCGGCCAGACGCAGAACCGTGGCGCGTATGCTGTGCTGACTGCGGACATTGATTTGAATAACGAACCGTGGACGCCCATCGGTCCGGACAGAGACAGTGCCTATACCGGTACCTTTGACGGGCAGGGACACACCGTCAGGAATCTGAGTGTAACCGTCAATGTCCAGCCCGGTCGCGCCGGTCTGTTCGGTTGCGTAAAAGACGGCACCATCCGGAAACTGACGGTGGCAGGCTCGGTGTCATGTACTGCTAACCAGGGGTGGTGTGGCGGCATTGCGGGCTACGCTATGGACGAAACCATCGAAAACTGCGCCAGCCTCTGCACGGTCTCCTGCACAGGCATAGATGCCAGAGTCGGTGGAATTGTCGGATTGGTCGACTATAATAGTCGTACGCTAATAATCCGCGATTGCTATAACATCGGAAAAATCACCGGCAGAAGCGACAACGGCAGTGGCGACGCCGGAGGTATCTGCGGATTTTATATGAACGGAAAGATTTCCAACTGCTATAATGTCGGCGAAATCACTGGTAGCGGATATGTTAGTAAAATCGCAGTCTCCGCCTATAATGATAGCAGACCCACCAACTGCTACTATCTGAGCGACACGGACACAGATCTCAATGGAACCGCCAAAACCGCCGCGGAATTTGCCAACGGTGACGTGCTGGAGGAGCTTAAGGCTGGCCGCAACGATTCTCCATGGGACAGCTGTCAGTATGTGGCTGCGGCAAAAATAACCCTGCCCGTGTTCAAGGGACAGGGCGATGAACATACCCACAATGGGAACTGGACACCGAACGGCAACGGCACCCACAGCCGCCGCTGCACCTGCAATGTCGTGGAAACACAAAACTGCTCCGGCGGCACGGCCACCTGCACCCAAAGAGCAACATGCACAGTTTGCGGTGCGGAATATGGCGATGTTCTGGGACATGATTTTACTACCAGTTGGACACATGATGATAACGAGCACTGGAAGCAGTGTTCCCGTTGTGATGAAAAGGATGACGTAGGCCCTCATACTTGGAACAGCGGTACGGTAACAACAGCGCCTACCTGCACAAAAGCGGGTGAAAAAACATATAGCTGCAACAAGTGCGACGCAACAAAAATAGAGCCGATTCCAGCCACGGGCCATAGCTGGAAGTCCGATTGGACGTCCGATGCAACGCATCACTGGCATGAGTGCACCAATAAAAACTGCGATGTGACGGATAACGCGGGAAAGAACGGCTACGCGGAGCACTCCGGCGGCAAAGCGACCTGCACTGAAAAGGCAAAATGCACCGTTTGCGGTGTCAAATACGGTGCTATCGACTCCGCCAATCATACCGGCACGGAACAGTGGACACAGACAGCCACTACCCACGAGAAAAAATGGAGCTGCTGCGGTACCGTAAACATACCGAGCGAGAACCACGAGTGGGCAGACGGCGTGTGCAGCGAGTGCGGATATGTGTGCCTGCATGAAGATGCAGATAAAAACCATATCTGCGATATTTGCGGCAAGACCACTTCCGAACACAAGGATGCAGATAACAATCACATCTGCGACTACTGCAACAAGAAAATCAGCGACCACTCCGGCGGCAAAGCAACCTGCATAGCTAAGGCGGTCTGTGAGATTTGCAAAGAAAGCTACGGCAGCCCTGACCCGAACAACCACACCGACCTGAAACACATTGACGCAAAGGGCGCCACCGCTGCAGAGGAAGGCAACATTGAGTATTGGTACTGCGGCGGCTGCAAGAAGTATTTCTCCGATGCTGCGGCAACCAAGGAAATCACAAAGGCTGACACCGTGACGGCAAAGCTGCCCCCGAAAATCACAGCCGGTGATGGTGCAACGGTCACGCAGGGCGAGAAAAAGGAACTGGCCTTCACTTCTGACGCATCCTTTGCCGATTTTGTTCGTGTAGAGCTTGATGGCACTGCACTGGAAGAAAAGAACTATACGAAGAGAGAGGGCAGCACCATCATCACGCTGAACCGTGATTTTGTTGCCACGCTTTCCGTGGGTGAGCATACGCTTTCGATCGTTTCTAAAAGCGGTACGGCTACGGCTAAGTTCACCGTCAAGGCAAAGCCGACTGAAACGACAACTCCGCAGCCTACTGTGACACCGCAGCCCACGGCACAGCCCCAGCCGACGGCGCAGCCTGTTTCCCCGATTCCGCGCACCGGCGACACCGCCAACCCCGCATTGTGGTTTGCGCTGCTGATTGTCAGCGGCTCCGCACTGGCGGCAATTTTCGTACTGCGCAGGAAAGACAATCGCAAGTAAAAAAATTGGTACCGACCTATATCAGCGCACGGAAACCATATCCATAGGATTCACACGCACGCCATTCTGCATTACCTCAAAATGCAGGTGGTTGCCGGTGCTGTCACCGGTAATGCCTACATAACCTAAGGTTGCAAAAGCTGTCTGTTTCCAACAGAAACTGACAGCTCAGACTGTCGAAAAAGGTGTGCTCACCCCTTGGCCCCCTCTGCGAGGGGGCTC
>ERZ773143.1707-NODE-1707-length-18311-cov-4.159728_pt1 | contig 18311 bp, 16 predicted proteins | sample MGYA00580852_ERZ773143 | MGnify/ENA primary metagenome ERZ773143 (study PRJEB29015, sample SAMEA2737853) | human gut metagenome | biome: human gut; feature: human-associated habitat; material: faeces | place: China | collected 2012 ... | reverse complement strand
TCGCAGATTTGAATCATTTGGAGGATACAGATATGCTTACCGCAAAAGAGAATATGCGCGAAGCCATTCGGGGCGGCAATCCCGATCGGTTTGTAAACCAGTTTGAAGGCATTTCCCTGCTGATGCACCCCTACATGATGACCCAGCCCCTGCTGAAGCGCGGCATGGAGAACGTGGTCAACGGCTGGGGTGTGACCAACTCCTTCCCGGAAAATGTACCCGGCGCATTCCCCGTACATACCCCCGACAAGATCGTCGTGAAGGACATCGAGCAGTGGCAGGACTATGTCCATGCTCCCAGCCTGAAATTCTCCGATGAGCTGTGGAACATCTGTAAGGATATGTACGCCGCCGTGGACGGCACCAAGGCCTACAAGGCGGCCTTCGTGGCCCCCGGCCTGTTCGAGCAGTGCCACCACCTGTGCTCCATGCAGGAAGCTCTGATGAACTACATGGAGTACCCCGATGAGATGCACGACCTCATCAAGTACCTGACCGACTGGGAGCTGGAGCTGGCCGAGGGCATCTGCTCCAACCTGCATCCCGATGCCATCTTCCATCACGACGACTGGGGCAGCGAGCTGAACTCCTTCCTGCGTCCCTCCATTTTCGAGGACTTCTTCCTGGAGCCCTACCAGAAGATCTACGGCTACTACCATAGCCACGGCGTGGAGCTCATCTTCCACCACTCCGATTCCTACTGCGCAAACATCCTGCCCATCATGATCGATATGGGCATTGATGTGTGGCAGGGCTGCATGCACTCCAACAATGTGCCCGAGTGCATCGAAAAGTACGGCGACAAGATCGCCTTTATGGGCGAGATCGACAACAAGCAGGTGGACTTTGAGGGCTGGACCCAGGCCGACTGCGAGAAGGCCGCCGTCCACGCCATGGAGACCTGCGGCATGAAGCACTTCATCCCCTGCATCACCCAGGGAGGCCCCGGCTCTCTGTACCAGGGCACCTACAAGGGCCTGTGGGACGCCATTGACGACTACAACTGCAAGCACTTCGGCTTCACCAAGGAGCAGCTGGAGGCCCAGCGTCTGCCCATGTCCATTATGTTCTAAGGAGGAACGAGACAATGATCATTATCGGCGAGAAAATCAACGGTTCCATTCCCGTGGTGGCCAAGGCCATTGCCGAGCGGGATGCGGAATTCATCAAGGCCCGTGCCATCGCCCAGGCCAATGCCGGTGCAACCTTTATCGACTGCTGCGCCTCCGTTCCCGAGGCCCAGGAGGTGGAGACCCTGCACTGGATGATCGACTGCATCCAGTCCGTCACCGACCTGCCCATCGCCGTGGACAGCCCCAGCGCAGACGTGCTGCGGGAAGCCTATAAGTTCTGCAACAAGCCCGGCCTCATCAACTCCGTCTCCGGCGAGGGCGACAAGATCGACAAGATCTTCCCCATCCTGGCGGAGAACAAGGGCTGGCAGGTCATCGCCCTGCTGTCCGACGACACCGGCTGACCGGCTGCGGGTTTTCGACAAGATCATGGCCAAGGCCAAGGAGTACGGCATCGCCCCCAACCGGATCCACATCGATCCGCTGGTAGAGATGCTCTGCACCTCCGAGAACGGCATTGAGACCAACATTGAGGTCATTTCCACCGTCCGTGAGAAGTACCCCACCATTCACATCACCGCCGCCGTTTCCAACATCTCCTTCAACCTGCCCGTCCGGAAAATGGTCAACCTGGGCTTCACCGTTCTGGCCATGAACGCCGGTCTGGACAGCGCCATTCTGGACCCCACCAACCGGGACATGATGGGCGTGATCTACGCCACCGAGGCTCTGCTGGGGCTGGATGACTACTGCATGGAGTACATCGGCGCTTACCGTGACGGCCTGTTCGGACCGGTCAAGCAGTAAAAAACGTACGGATGGAAGCCCCGGCGGCAATCGGGGCTTCCTGAAATAAAGAAATTAACTTACAAAAGGGGAGTATTATTATGAGTCTCGAAAATGTACATGATCTGGTTGTTCGCGGCAAGGCAAAGCTGGTTCCCGCCGCTGTGCAGGAAACCCTGGACGAGGGCGTTGAGGCCTCCAAGATTCTGGATACCATGATCTCCGCCATGGACGTGGTTGGCGAAAACTTCAAGAACGGCACCATCTTCGTGCCCGAAATGCTGATCGCCGCCAAGGCTATGAAGAAGGGCGTTGAGGTCCTGAAGCCCCATCTGGCTTCCGGCGCTGCCGGCGCTCTGGGCAAGGTCATCATCGGCACCGTGGCCGGCGACCTGCACGACATCGGCAAGAACCTGGTGGCTATGATGATCGAGTCCGCCGGTTTCGAAGTCATCGACCTGGGCGTTGACGTGCCCGTTGAGAAGTTCCTGTCCGCTTACGAGGAGAACCCCGGCACCAAGATCGTTGCCTGCTCCGCTCTGCTGACCACCACCATGCCCGCTCTGCAGGAGACCGTTACCGCTCTGAACGCCGCTCCCTGGCGCAAGGACGTGAAGGTCATGGTCGGCGGCGCACCCATCACCCAGGAGTTTGCCGATAAGATCGGCGCCGACGCCTACACCCCCGACGCTGCTTCCGCCGCCAAGAAGGCCAAGGAACTGGTCGCCTAAGCTTATGAACCCTATGAAGCAGTATCGCGTCACATTTTTGCCTGCCGGGATCACCGTCCCGGTGGAAGAGGGGACCACGCTGCTTCAGGCAGAAATTCAGGCAGGCCTGAAGCCCTACGCACCCTGCGGCGGCAACGGGACCTGCGGGAAATGCAAAGTCACAGTACAGGCCGGGGCAGAAGTCCTGGCCTGTCAGACTATTGTGGGGTCTGACTGCACCGTGACCCTTCCCCAGGCCTCCGCCGCCCGAATTCTGACCCAGAGTCAGAGCGTCCAGACGACTCCGGATGGGGCCGACGAATACACGCTTGCCATCGACATCGGCACCACCACCGTGGTTGCCTATCTGCTGTCCGGGAAAACCGGAGCCCTGCTCTCCCAGGCCAGCACCCTGAACCCCCAGGGCCAGTACGGCGCGGATGTGATTTCCCGGATTCAGTATGTGCTGGACGGCGGCAGGGAAGAGATGCAGCACTGCATCCTCGCCGCCCTGGACAGTCTGACCCGGCAGGCGGCCCAAAAAGCCGCCATTGCGCCGGAGAAAATCACCTGCACCGCCATTGTGGGCAATACGGCCATGCACCATCTGCTGCTGGGCATTGACCCCAGGCCCCTGGTCACCCCGCCCTATATGCCCAAAGAGCGCGCAGAGCGGGTAATGGGGGCAAAGCCGCTTCTGCCCACCGCCGGGAATGTGCGGATTCTGCCCAACATCGCGGGCTTCGTAGGCGGCGACACCGTGGGCTGCCTGGTGGCCTCCCGGTTTGACCGCCGGGAGGCGCTGACGCTGCTCATCGACATCGGCACCAACGGGGAAATGGTTCTTGGGGACAGGAACCGGGCAGTGGCCTGCTCCACGGCCGCCGGTCCCGCCTTCGAGGGCGCCAAGATTTCCTGCGGTATGCGGGGGGCCGAAGGCGCTGTGGACCAAGTTTTCCAAAAGGACGGGCAAGTTTCCTACCACGTCATCGGCGACGTGCCCCCCAAGGGGCTCTGCGGCTCCGGCCTGCTGGGGATATTCACCCCGATGCCGTTGACCTCCACGCCGTCGTCGGCGGGGATGAGGAGGTATTTGCGGCCATTGATGACGCGCGCTTCGATCATATAGCTGTTCTCCGGTGCAATGGAAATTTTGACCTCGGGGGTCGTGATCTCAAACTTCTTGCTCTCGATGATGTTGTTCGGGTTCAGCGCGGCGTTCTCGCCGTACTGCTCATCGCACTCGCGCTGGAACGCTGCGATCTGCTCGTCGTTCACGCCGCTGTTGGCGAGGATGCCGCCGACGTCGCCCGCCGTCATTTCAAGCGGCTCGGGGTCTTTGCTCTCCTTGTGATCTTCGATGCGCGCTCTGATCTGCTCGTGCACGGACTGGACGACATCGTAGCTGCAATCCTTGTCGAGCGCGTCGGCAAGCGCCGAGCCAAAGGCATTTTTCTGCTCCTCGGCAGACATTGGCGGGTCGACGTGGAACAGCGCGTCGATGACCTCCTGATGGATCTCCGCGGCATTTTTCGAGTAGAACAGCACATTGTAAATATTCGCCGTGCGGTTGTCGAATGCGGGGTAGAGGAAGCCGAGCTCGGGCGAGGTCGCGATGTAGCCGGTGGAGCTTGAGTGAAACTCGCTCTGGTCAAGGTCGTAGCGCAGTTCGAGTGTCGGGGCCTTGACGGGGCAGATGGAGCAGACAAAGTACTTGAAGACCTCACTCGACGCGTCGGCCTGAATCTCGTCATCCTTGCTGCGGTGCGGCACATCGTAGGCGTCGGCGGCGAGGAGGATGAGATAGTTCGTCTCGCCCATGTCGATGCAGTCGATGATTTGGCGGCAGAGCGTTTCGCGCGAGGCGGGGTCCTTGAGCTCCGTCTGGCGAAGAGTCTGCAAGAGGCGGTGCTCATCGCTGTCGGCGACCTGCTGCGTGGAGAACACCACGTCGATGAGGTTCTTGCCAAGCGTGCCGGAGAGGGACTTTTTGAGAAGGCCCAGGTACATCTCCTGCTCCTCCTGCCGCATGAGGCCCATCGAGGTATCGACCCACGCAATGATCTCTTTATTGGAGTTCACATAGCAGCCGTACACGCGGCTGAAATTATTCTTATCGAGCCGGAAGCGCCGGCGCAGTTCATTGAGTTCTTTCTGATTCATGGCTCGTCCTTTCCTTTGTTCATGTCACAAGGCCGATTTTACCACGCCCGCGCCGCCGCGGCAAGGGGAGAAACGGCGCATTGTGCGACGAAAATGCGCAAAATGCAGGAAAAGATGCAAAATGGGCGTGAACGACAAAATGTGCACGATGTATGGACGATATAGACGATATCCCTGTAAATCATAGAGAAATTCAATGAATCTGTCCATATTTTACGGCTTCTTAACGCCGCATTTGACGCTGCTTTTTGTGAAAACGGCTATGGAAACGGAATCAAAGCAAACATTTCACGTTAAAAATGAAAGATATATTGCATTTTGCCTGAGCTGTGCAGGAATTCTTCCGTTTCCTTGGTGATTCTGACTGTTGAAAAAAGAAAAAAAGAAGTTAGAATAGAGCCTCGCGAAATGAAACGGAAGAATTTGGATAGAGATCAGAGAGTTTGGGAGGAAATCAATATGTCGTATCACTTTTTGCTGGATCTTGCGCTGATCCTGCTGAGCACGAAGATTCTGGGCCTCATTGCGCAGAAGTTTCAGATGCCGCAGGTCGTGGGCGCGCTGATCGCGGGCCTGCTCCTCAGCCCCGCGGGCCTTGGCCTTCTTTCGGAAACGGAATTCACCAAGCAGCTCAGCGAGCTTGGTGTCATCGTGCTGATGTTCTCCGCCGGCATGGGCACGGACATCAACGAGCTCAAGCACAGCGGCAAGGCGGGCTTCATGGTCGCGGTCCTCGGCGTGGTCGTGCCGTTTCTCATGGGCACGGCGCTTGCATGGGGCGCGGATGAGCTGGGACTCATCGAGAGCACCGGCTTTATCGAAAACATCTTCATCGGCACTATCCTGACGGCCACGTCCGTGAGCATTACAGTCGAAACGCTCAAGGAGATGAAAAAGCTCGAGACCAAGGTGGGCAACACGATTCTGGCCGCCGCGCTCATCGACGATGTGCTCGGCCTGATCGCCCTGACGCTCGTTTGCAGCCTTGCCGGCGGCGATGAGAGCATCGGCATGGTGCTCCTCAAGATCGTGGGCTTTTTCGTCTTTGCCTTCGTGGTCGGCTTTGGCGCGAACCGCATCTTCTGCTGGATGCTCAAGCGTCAGCACGGTTGGGCCAGCCACAGAAACTCCGTGTTCGCCTTTGTCCTGTGCCTTGTGATGGCCTACTGCGCCGAGAAGTTCTTCGGCGTCGCTGATATCACGGGCGCTTACGCCGCGGGCCTTGCCGTCGCGTGCACACCCAAGGGCACCTACATCCAGACGAAGTACAACCCCCTCGGGTATCTTCTGCTCACGCCGGTGTTCTTCGCGAGCATCGGTATCAATGTGCAGATCACGGGTCTGACGGGCGGCATGGTCGTCTTCTCGATTTTGCTGCTGCTTGTTTCGATCATCTCGAAGCTCCTCGGCTGCGGCCTTGGCGCCAAGGCGTGCCGGTTCACCACGCGCGAGAGCATCCAGGTCGGCGTGGGCATGGCCTGCCGCGGCGAAGTCGCGCTGATCGTCGCCAACCGCGGCCTTTCGATGGGTGTGCTGTCGCCCGCGATGATGACGCCGGTCGTCATCACGGTCGTATGCGGCACGATCCTGACGCCGATTTTGCTCAAGCTGTCCTTCCGCGGCCATCAGGAGACGGAGCTGGTGCAGAACAACATCGCCGACCGCATGGCCAAGCACCGGCAGCTCGATATCATCACGCAGCAGCTTTTGCAGCAGGACGAGCAGATGATGAAAAAGAACTGAGCAAAAGTACAATGAAAAAGAGCTTTCTCCAGGCGGAGAAAGCTCTTTTTTGATTTTAGGACGCTGCCTTTTCCTGCGCGGTGCACTCGCGCAGGATGCGACAGAGCGCGTTCACATCCTCTTCCCGCGTCGCCCAGCTTGTGGCAAAGCGGATGATGCTGTGCGTCTCGTCATATTGCTCCCAGACGGAGAAGTCCACGCGCTCGGCGAGCTCTTTGCGCTGCTGCTCACTGACGATGCAGAAGCTCTGGTTCGTCGGGGAGGGGAAACAGGGCAAATAGCCGTTTTCCGCCATCGCGCGCCGGATAGCGTCGGCGTAGCGAACGGCGTCTGCGCCGATGCGCTCGTAGAGCCCATCGGTAAAGAGCGTGTCGAACTGGATGCCGAGCAGCCGTCCCTTGGCGAGCAGCGCGCCGTGCTGCTTGATGATGGTGAAAAAGTGTGGAATGAGCCCCGGCTGGGGAATGACGACCGCCTCGCCGAGCAGCGCGCCGCATTTCGTGCCGCCGATGTAGAAAATGTCGCACAGCGCGGCAAGGTCGCGCAGTGTCACGTCGTTTTCAGGACAGGCGAGCGCGTAGGCAAGGCGCGCGCCGTCGATATAGAGCGGCAGGCGCTTTTCGCGGCAGAGCGCGCTGATGGCCGCGAGCTCCTTTTTGGAATAGAGCGTGCCGTACTCCGTCGGATGGGAGAGGTAGACCATCCCGGGCATGACCGTGTGGTCGCGGTTCGCGTCGTCCTCGTACTGATCAAGCAGTGCGCGGATTTGGGATGCGGTGATCTTGCCGTTCTCCTGCGGCAGCGTGAGCACCTTGTGCCCGCCGAACTCGATGGCGCCGGCCTCGTGCACGCTGATGTGCCCCGTGTCCGCGGCGATCACACCCTCGTAAGAGCGCAGTAGCGCGTCGATGACGGTCGCGTTCGTCTGTGTGCCGCCGACAAGGAAGTGAATCTCTGCGTTCGGCGCGCCGCAAGCGGCGCGGATCTTCTCGCGCGCGGATTCGCAGTATTCATCCGTGCCGTAACCGGCGGTCTGCGCAAAATTCGTTTCGCACAGGCGCTGCAGGATGGCGGGATGCGCGCCCTCAAGATAGTCGCAGGAAAAAGAAAGACGATGCTCCATGAAAAAAGACCTCGTTTCAAAAACAGGATTGACGGTTTCTGACTGCTATTGTAGAATAAGAGAAAACATGACGCAACCGGCTATTTGAAATGAAAAACATGATATATAATCATGGATGGGAGGGCGTATGGAAGCGGTCAAATGCGAGGCGTTCCTTGCCGCGGCAGAGCTCGGCAGCCTGACGGCCACGGCGGAGCTTTTGGGCTACACGCAGTCGGGCGTGACGCGCATGATCGGCACGCTGGAAGAAGAGCTCGGCTTTCCGCTGTTTCTTCGCAGCAAAAAGGGCGTGCAGCTCACGGAAAACGGAAAGCTCATGCTGCCGCTGCTGCGCGAGGTCGTGCGCGCGCATCACAACGCCGAGCAGCTCAGCGCGGAGATCGGCGGCGTGTCAAAGGGCTCGCTGACGATCGGCTGCTATTACAGCATTTCGGCCCTGTGGATGCCAGAGATCCTGACGGCGTTCCGCGCCCGCTATCCGGGCGTGACCGTGCGAATGCAGGAGGGCGGCAACCTCGAGATGGCGCGCTGGCTGAACGAGCGCTCGGTCGACTGCTGCTTCGGCGCGCAGATGCACGGCGATAAGTATGACTGGCTGCCGGTCTTTCGTGACGAGCTCGTCGCGTGGCTGCCGCGCGGACACGAGCTGGCAGAGGCGGATGCCTTTCCGCTTACGCGCTTGCAGGACGAGCCGTTCATCCACACCTCGCCCAATCACGACACCGATCAGGACCGCCTGCTCGAGCAGCACGGTCTGCACCCGCAGACCTGCTTTACGACGCGCGACGGCTTCACGACCTACAACATGGTCGAGGCGGGGCTCGGCGTCAGCTTCAACCAGCGGCTCATCTCGCGCAAGTGGAGCGGTACGGTGGCGGAGGTCCCGTTCGACCCGCCGCAGTTCGTGACGCTCGGCATCTCCGTCCCGTCGCTCAGGGAGGCCTCGCCCGCAGCGAAAAAGTTCATTGCCTGCGCCATCGAGACCGTCACGGGCGGGGAGAAAAGCCTTTGATAAGAAAAACGCTTCGCAGAAGTTCTGCGAAGCGTTTTTTTGCCCAAAAGCCGTTTATTTGAGCTCGGCGGTGAAGGTGATCTTCCCGTCGTCCACGATGGCGCGGATGGAGCCGTGGTGCCCCTCGGAGATCGAGCGCGCGATGGAAAGGCCGATGCCAAAGCCGCTGCCCGACGAGCGGGATTGATCGGCACGGTAAAAGCGGTCGAAGAGCTTTTGCGCGTTTTCAGGCGCAACATCCTCGCAGGCGTTCGACGAGCGGAGGACGACACCGCGCTTCACCTTTTCGAGCGAGAATTCAATGGGGGAATCCGGCAGTGCATATTTGACCGCGTTGTCGAGCAGGATCGAGACGAGCTGGCGCACGGCGTATTCGTCGCCGCGATAGGTGAGGCCGTCCGTGATCGAAAGGCGCAGCTCGTGCCCCTTCGACGCGGCAAAGTCGGTGAACGATTCCGCCGTTTCGCGCACGGCGTCGCTCACGGGAAAGTCCTCCATCTTGAGCGGCGAATCCTCCTCGTCCATGCGCGAGAGCGTGACGAGCGAGTTGACGAGCGAGGTGAGCTTTTCCGTCTGCGCCATCGCCTTGTCGATCCATTTCTGCTTGCCGGTCTCCATTTCGAGCACCTTGAGGCTCGTGGCAATGACGGTGATGGGTGTTTTCAGTTCGTGGCTCGCGTCGGTGATGAACTGCTTCTGCTGCTGCGCGCTGCGAACCACTGGGTCGATGGCCCGGCGCGAGAGCAGCACGACGAGTAAAAAGACGAGCAGGATGCACGCCGCGTCGGCGAGCAGCGACCACACGAGCACCACGCGCATCGCACGCAGCTCGTGGTAGCAGTCGAGGAAGATGGCGATATTCTCGCCGTCATCCGTCTGCGCGACGAAAAAGCGATAACTGTTGAAGTAGCCATAGCCCGCGCCGTGTGCGAGCGCGGCGGAGAGATATTCCGTGATGGAGGCACCATAGCTCCGTGCGGTCTCCCGGAGCTTGCCCAGGGGCACGAAGCCCATGGTGACATGGAAGGTGTAAAAAGGCTCCGGGGTGCCGGTGTTGGCGTAGGCCTTAGGCATCCGCCGCAGACCCAGGGCGTGCCGCCCGGCATAGCGGGCGTAAGCGTCCTCCAGCTCCTCCTTCCGGGGCGGCTCCTCCAGGTCCAGCACGCCGTTTCCGGCCGGAACGCTTATGCCGGTCTGCCGCAGATACTCCGCCAGCAGCGTCCGGAAAAAGATCAGGGCCCCGGCCCCGTCGGACAGGGCGTGGAACACCTCCAGGGAGATGCGGTTCCGGTAGTAGTAAAACCGCACCAGCCAGCCGTTGTCCTCCCGGAAGCGCACAGGCTGGCAGGGATTGGCCACGTCGGCCTTCAGAAAGGGGCCCGGGGCGGTGTTTGGCTCCAGATAGTACCAGAATAGACCCCGGCGGATGCGGACGGCAAAGCTGGGGAACCGGGGCAGCACCCGGTCAATGGCGTTTTGCAGGGCGGCGGGCCGCACCGGCTCTGTCATCAGGGCGGAGAAGCGGTAGATGGCGGAATATTCCTCCCTTTGCAGAGCGGAATAGAGAATACCGGCATTGTCCAGCCGGTACCACTGACTGTCTGGTTTTGCCATCCGCGTCACCTCCCTGAAAATAGTTACAGATCATTGTAGCACATGGGGAAAAGCGTGACAAGAGATGGCCCATTTTCCACTTCCCATTTTCCGTGATTTATGGTATTCTGCAATTAACACGAAAGAGCGGAGGACCTATGGAAAAGCTGCAATTAGGCAGAAAACGGAAAACGGATGCCGAAAAACCCCGGATGGACCCGCTGATGCGGGCGCTGAAAGCCCTGCACAGCGCCGGTTCCCCGGAGGCCATGACCCCGGAGGAGCTGGAGCATCAGCGCCGGAACCAGGAAATTCTGGGCCGCCTTACCGCCCCTATGGCGGGGATGGAGTATGAAGAGCTTTCCATCGGGGCCCTGCCTGCTGCCTGGACCCGGCTGAAAGCGCCCCATGGGGACCGCCGGGTGATCCTCTACTGCCACGGCGGCGGCTATACCAGCGGCAACCTGGGTTATTCCCGGGTGCTGTCCTCCAAGCTGGCCCACGTCACCGGCTACGATGTACTGAGCTTTGAGTACCGGCTGGCACCGGAGCATCCCTACCCGGCGGCAGTGGAGGATGCCATGCGAGCCTGGGACTATCTGATGTATCAGGGATACGGGGCGGAAAACGTAGCGGTGGCGGGAGATTCCGCTGGGGGCAACCTGGCCCTGGTGCTGTGCCGCCGCCTGAAGGCCGCTGGGCGCCGGATGCCCCGGGCCCTGCTGCTGATGTCCCCCTGGACGGATATGACCATGTCCGGGGCATCCTACCGGGAGCGGGTGGAGAGCGACCCCATGCTGACACCGGAGTACATCGAGGCCGTCCGGAGGGCATACGCCGGGGACAGGGATCTCCATGACCCGGATTTGTCGCCCCTGCTGGGGGATCTGGGAAACTTTCCACCTACCCTGATCCAGGTGGGAGACCATGAGATCCTCTATTCCGATTCCGCGTCCCTGGCTGCGGCGCTGCGGGCGGCCCATGTGCCCTGCCGGCTGGAGGTCAGCGAGGGAATGTGGCACGTATTTCAGATGTTCCCCATCAAAAAAGCGGCCGCGGCCATGGAAAGCGCCGCCCGGTTTCTGCTGGAGCTATAAAAATGAAAAGGCCTGCTCGAAAGAGCGGGCCTTTTGCTTTTGTAGTCAGGTGCGTTCCAGGCGGCGGATGGGCCGGATGTATTTGAAAGCAGCGGTTCTTTGACAGACCGGCACGGGCGGCTGAAGGCTGTGAAGCTCAATAGCGGCCGATGGGAGGCGTCACATAGTCCGGCAGCGGGCAGTGGTAGCTGCCGCCGTTCTTCTGCTTTAATTCCTCTCGGGCTTTGGCAATGACCGCCGGCTGGTCCATGGTACGGATGGCGGCCAGGGTCATGATCTCCGCCGCCCGCAGCATGCCTTTCATTCCGATGTCGGAGCAGGCGAAGGCGGTGTTCTGCCAGGAGTGGCCCACATTGCCCAGGCAGGCGGTGGCCACGTGGAACATAACGGTGGGGGTGGCGTAGCCCACATCGCCCACGTCGGTAGAGCCGGAGCTGTAGGCGGTCTCCTTGGGGTTAAAGGGATGGATAACTCGGTCCAGAGGCTTTTCCAGAGCGGCGTCCAGCTCCTCCGGTTCAAAGTAGTAGCCCAGCTTTTCCCGGATGCCCACCATGGTGGTGCGGGGATAGGTGCGGAGGAACTCCGCTGCCAGCTGATAATCTGCTTCCGTCCACTCCGGAGCGCCCAGCTCTCGCATGCACTGGTCCACCACGGCCCCCAACGTGCGGTTGGGGACGTAGTCGGAGAAGGCCATGGTGATCTCATATTTCATCTTGGTGCCGGTCATCAGGGCCGCGCCTTTAGCCACATCCACCACCCGGGTGAACAGCTCCTGGACCTGGCTGACCTTGGGGGCCCGGACCTCGTACTTGATGACGGCGTGGCTCTGGACCACGTTGGGCGCGGTGCCGCCGGGGTCGGAATAGGCGTAGTGGATGCGGGCGGCGTCGATCATGTGCTCCCGCAGGTAGTTGCAGCCCACGTTCATCAGCTCCACGGCGTCCAGGGCGCTGCGGCCCAAATGGGGCTCTCCGCCGGCGTGGGCGGCGATGCCGTCAAAGGTGAAGTTGGCACCCATAATGGCCACACTGCCCCGGGAACCGACCTCGTTGACGGTCTCCGGGTGCCAGGTGTAGGCAAAATCCACATTGTCAAAGTACCCGGCCCGGGCAATGAACTGCTTGGAACCGGCGCCCTCCTCGGCAGGACAGCCGAAGAAGATCACGGTGCCATCCTTCTTCTCCTTGATCAGGTAGTCCTTCAGGGCCACGGCGGCGGCATAGCACCCCGCACCCAGCAGGTTGTGGCCGCAGCCGTGACCGGCACCGCCCTCCTGGACGGCCTCCTGGACCGGGCAGCCCGCCTTCTGGCTCAGGCCGGACAGGGCGTCGTACTCCGCCAGAAAGCCCACCACCGGCTTGCCGCTGCCGGAGATAAAGGTGGCGGTAAAGGCGGTGGGAATATCCGCGATGCCCTCCTCAATGGTGAAGCCCTCCTGCTTCAGGGCGGCGATGAGGGCGGCGGCGGACTTGGTTTCCTCGTAGGAAAGCTCGGCGCAGCCCCAGACCTCTTTGGCCAGGGCTACGGTGGTGTCCGCCTTGGCGGAGACCAGGTCTTTGATGGTCTGGATCATTGTATCAATCTCCTTTACAGTACCATGCTCAGGAATTTAATGGTGCTGGGCTCGTGGGGGCAGGTGAAGATCTGCTCCGGGGTACCCTCCTCCTTGATAACGCCGTCACAGATGAAGAGCACCCGGTCGGATATCTCCCGGGCAAAGCCCATCTCGTGGGTGACGATGAGAATGGTCATGCCGCTGCGGGTCAGCTCCCGGATGACGTTCAGGACCTCCTTGACCATTTCCGGGTCCAGGGCGGAGGTTGGCTCATCAAAAAGCATGACCTCCGGCTTCATGGCCATGGCCCGGACGATGGCCAGCCGCTGCTTCTGGCCGCCGGAGAGCTTCCGGGGATACTCATCGGCCTTGTCCCCCAGACCCACCCGGCGCAGCAGGGCCATGGCCTCCTCTTTCGCCTGATCCTTGGGGACCTTCTTTTCCAGAACCGGAGCCAGTGTCACATTTTCCAGCACCGTCAGGTTGGGGAACACGTTGAAATGCTGGAACACCATGCCGATGCTCTGGCGGTATTGGGAGATGTTCAGTTTCTTGTCGGTGATGTCCTGTCCCTTGAAGAGGACCTGACCGCCGTCCGGTGTTTCCAGCAGGTTCAGGCAACGGAGAAACGTGGACTTGCCGCCGCCGGAGGGGCCGATGATGGACACCACCTCGCCCCGGCGGATTCCCGTGGAGATGCCCTTCAGCACCTCCAGCTTGCCGAAGCTCTTTTTCAGGTTCCGGGTTTCCAGAATCACGTCAGTCACTGACGGTCAGCCTCCTTTCAATGACCCGCAGGAGCCGGGAGAGGATAAAGTTCAGCAGGAAGTAGATAATGCCGACGATGGTCAGGGATTGGAGGGCCAGGAAGGTGGCGCTCTGAACGGTTTTGAAGCTGGTCATCAGTTCCCCCACGAAGAACACGGAGGCAAGAGAGGTGCCCTTCACGGTGGAGATGAACTCGTTGCACAGGGCGGGGAGAATGTTCTTCACCGCCTGGGGCAGGATGATGCGGGTCATCACGTGGGCCTCGGAAAGGCCGATGCTCCGGGAGGCCTCCCACTGGCCCTTGTCCACCGCGCCGATGCCGGCCCGGATGATCTCGGAGATGAAGGCGGAGGCGTTTACCACCAGAGCCGCCACGATGCACTGGGTATCCGTCAGTTCAAAGGGCACCAGCTTGGGCAGGCCGATCCAGAAGAAATACAGCTGGAGAAGAATGGGGGTGCCCCGGAGGATCTCCACATACACGTTGGAGACGGTCCGGAGGATCTTCAGGCGGCTCATCCGCATGAGGGCCACCACCATGCCCAGCAGGGCCCCCAGGAACACGGTGACTGCCGAGATCCAGAGGGTGCCCCACAGGCCTGAGAGGTACACCGGATAATATTTCAACCAAACCTTGATGACCTTTTCCATGGGATTCCGCTCCTAAAACCGATTTTGCCGCTTATTCGATGCCAAGAGCCGCGGCCTGCTCTTCATATTCACTGTACCAGACGTCCGTCTGGCCGTTTTCCTTCAGCTCGGCGATGCACTGGTTCACCAGCTCCGCCAGAGATTCCGTCCCCTCCATGGGCATGGCCACGCAGGTGCCGTTCATGTTGGGGTCCACCTCAAAGCGGTAGTCGGGGATGGACATGCCGCCGTTGGCATCGGCGTACAGCTGGGCGGAGGCAGTGGAGCAGATACACACATCGGCCTTGCCCTCGGCCACGGCCAGATAGCCGTCAGTCATGTTGGCCACCAGTTTGAATTCCTTGCAGGCGCCGTTGATATACTGGTTATACAGCGCTTCCTGAACGGAGCCGCTCTGGGTGATGACCACGGCATCCTTCAAGGAATCCAGGTCGTTATATTTGTCAATGTCCTCTGTCCGGACGATGAAGCCATAGCCGGTATTGGAGGAGTAGTACACATCGCTGAGCCGCATGGCCTCCGCCCGGGAAGGGGCATAGGCGATGGCGGAGATGGCGAAATCATATTTGCCGTCCGCCACACCGGCCAGTACGGCGGTGAAATCCAGAGCGGTGATCTTCAGGTCCACGCCGATCTTGTCGGCGATGTATCTGGCCACCTCAATGTCCATGCCCTGATACTGGTCCTCCCCGCTTTTGTTGGGGTCTACATATTCATAGGGGGCGAAATAGGGCTCGGTACACAGCTCGATATAGCCTTTTTCCTTGATCTGCGCCAGACGGTCCTTGGTCTCCCCGTTCTTGCTGCCGCCGCAGGCGGTGCAGGCCAGTGCCAGAACAGCCGCCAACAAAATTGCCATTGCCTTTTTCATATCCTTGCCCTCGTTTCTGTTGGTTTCGGGACGTTGGTGCCGCCCTTTTGATGGCATTTATCATAACAGCGACGTTTTCATTTGTCAACGCTTTAGCGTGGTAATTCGTTACCAAATTACTAAGTCAAAATTTCAACGTTTTTGTAGCCTTTATGCAAGAGGCCTTCGGATGCGGAAAGCTATGCACGGCCATGCGGAAAAATCATGAATTTTGACCGGATGCTGCATCACACGCGCAGTATTTTTGAAATAATCCGGAAACAACCGATTTCGGAGCGCACCGAAGGCTGTAAAGAAATCTTGCCATCTTTTTTTCAGTGTGTTAAAGTTGCCCTGTTCTTTTTCAGAACGCCTGTGCATATGCACGTCTTGACCATCCCTCCGACGAGGGATCGAGGCTACACGGACGGCCGGGTCAAATGCCGAAAACCCGTCGAAGAGCCGGGGACCGCACCGCGGGTGCGGGTTGGCAACTTTGTTGCCTTATTGATCGAGCGGAAGAGTTCAAGTTTTTAAGTTGCTTATTACGTTCTGGCGCACACAACTTGTAAACGAGTAAACCTCACCACCCAAGCGTGACCGCTATGGATGGTGCTTCCGGGGCTTTAGGCCCCAGACTCATTTCCACCGTGCGGCCAAGACTCAGAAACTGAAACTGTTTGACAGTTCAGCACCGCGTAGAGGCTAAAGAGGGTGGATAATGTGCAATTTGTTCTTCGCTCTAATTCTGGAACTTTTGCCATAATTAGAGACCATTCCGTTTCCGGGATGGGTTTTAAGTATTCTCGGATAAAGTAGCGTGCGCCGATGTTATAACTCGCATTCAGGTCACAGTTATACTGCTTTCCGTTTTGGAACCGGCACAGCGCCATGTTGGTACTATTCCGGGCTACTTCGCCAGAACCATCGAAAGCCAACCTGCTGGTGTTTCGTGCGTTGACAAAACGCACACGAATTCCATTGCGGTGGGCCTGATGCATGACGATTTTCTGAATGTCGCGATTTCTCCACATGTGGAGCCGCTGCTTTTTGTGCTTGGGTTTTTGCCCGATGAAGTCAAGATGTTCCATAACAATGATGTCGGCCCCAACAGAAACGGCATACCGAACGATTGCCGGAGCGATTTTCTTGGACAAGTCCTCGTTGATGCGAACAGCCTTCTTCATGTGGCGGTTGCCGCCTCGATGACCATTCTCTCGCTGACCTCTGCGTGCGCGGCCCAATTGCGTATTCAGCCGGTCTTTTTCACTCGGGAAGTCGATGAACTTCCGTGCGAGGACAGTTCCGTCTGGACGCATAACGCTGCACACAGCGTCGGTGTTAATGCCAAGGTCAACAGCAAGAATGGTCTGGTCTGTGAGTGGTTTCGTGCCGTAAGCAACCGTTTCTTCAAAGGCAAAGCATAAGGCATAACGGCGGTTCCGTTTCACGAGTTTAGGCGCGGAAGCATCGGCCTTATCCCAATGTTCCCGGATATAGTCAGTGTCCTGCTTGCGAAGCCGGACCTTTACCCACACCCAGTCGTTCTTGTGATAAAGTTTCAGACGGGCAGTCCCATCACCGTTGTCTTCGTACATATTGTCTTTGTAGAAAGTCGGCATAGCTGAACGAGAGGTCTGGAGTTTAGGTTCTTTCCCTTTTCTGCCTGCACTCTCCCAATGAGAAACAGCAGCACGGTACGAAGATACGGCGCCAAGCGCCTCGGAAATCGTGGACCGCCGCAGGTAACTGGGGTACTTATAGAACTGTTTGTCGAATTCAGGATACTTGGCAACACTCGTACGGCTTGCATGAACAAGCAGTTCAACTGTCCTCTGTGCTTTGAGCGTGGACTTCGCATAGAGCTCTCCAAGACCGGTATCCCATTCAGACTCTACGATGCGGATAAGAAGAGAAAGCGCATCGCGATAAACCCGAATGGTATCTTTGAAGATTCTGTTTTCGCCAATGACCTTCGTGCAATAGCTTGAAACTATCTTTGCCATACGCTTTCACCTCCTGTTGCTAAATGCCTTTGATTATGGTATTATTATACCATAACAAGAATTGGTTGTAAAGCGACATGCGGAGGGCGTAAACATGAGCTATCGAACGAATAGACACAGTTGTTATGACCTGGAATATCATTTGGTTGTAGTAACAAAATACAGGCATCCGGTCATAGACGGAGCCTTTAAGGACCGGCTCACAGAACTGACGTATCGTATCTTTGAGGAGAACTTCCAGTGCTACGTGAATGAGGTAAACACCGATAAGGACCACATCCATATTCTCTTCGAGGCACCGCCTCAAGTGGCTTTGTCCTCCCTGGTCTGTTCCTACAAGACGGTAACGGCAAGACTACTCAGAAAAGAATTCGCCGAATACCTTGCTCCGTTCTATTGGAAACCCTATCTCTGGAATCGTTCTTATTTTGTTTGCACTGTGAGTGAACGCAGCCACGAACTTATTACCGAGTATATACGAAACCAGGGGAATAAGGAAAAAGGCTAACCCCTCCCAAACTGCTTTGGAAGAGGTGTGCGCCTTTTGTTAATCAATAAGAGTGATAAAATGGACTGCATGCACGGTGCTCCCCGGTCTATGCGGAAAAGGGTAATTCTCTCTGTTTGGATGTTTCAAGCCACGGGCGCAGGTGCGTCTGTGGCTTTTTTTCGTTCTTCCGCCGGTCTATGACTGCAAAGGCGAGAAAAAACATGAAAAAGAGAATCGTGAGTGCACTGCTGGCAGGATTTCTGCTGGTATCCGCGACTGCCTGCGGCAAGCAGCCCGCCGCGGACGCCGCACAGCCCCAGGCTGACCCCACACAAGCCTATCTCGACACGGTAAACGTGGATTACGCCTATGATCTGGCGCTGAAGCTGGAGGACATCCGCAGCAACGAAACGCTTGGCTACCGGACAGCAGGCTCCGACGCGGAGCTTGCCACCGGCGATATGCTCAAGGCGGAAATGGAGCGCATCGGACTGCAAAACGTCACGAAGGATGCGTTCACGCTGGATACGCAGGATTCGCTGTTTGGCTTGAGCCGACGGTGTATCCCTTCTTGGGTTTCCCGCGCACACCCTTCCTTACCGTCGCGGAAAATCTACCGCTTTATCAATCGTCTCAAAAGGGGGGATTATCGTTATAATCCCCCCTTCAAAACTTATTCCTTCACGCGGCC
>ERZ773143.1701-NODE-1701-length-18371-cov-3.298100_pt1 | contig 18371 bp, 36 predicted proteins | sample MGYA00580852_ERZ773143 | MGnify/ENA primary metagenome ERZ773143 (study PRJEB29015, sample SAMEA2737853) | human gut metagenome | biome: human gut; feature: human-associated habitat; material: faeces | place: China | collected 2012 ... | reverse complement strand
ACGCACGCGCGCCTGAGGTATGTTTCCCAAAGTTCCGCGATCGTCTCAAAATTATTCTCCGGCGTGCCGTAGTCCTGCTCGCGCTGTCCGCATACGCACTTCTCCGCCGCGTGCAGGATGTCCGCACGGGTCAGTTTGCGCTTTACGTCCTCGCTGTTTTCCTCGACTACCTCGCGGATGTCGGGGGTATTGTCCGTATGACTGGCAGCGTGGCATAAAGCATAAGCATCTTCGACAGTCAAGCGGAGACCAAAGTCTATTTCTCCCTTGTCCTCGGCATCGCAAGCCATCTGTTCAATCGTGTTCAGTAGAATACTCATTTTGCGTTCGTTATTCATGATTACTCCTTTTTCGGTGCCCGGCTTGTCCTCGATCACATCATAGCCCATGAGTTTTGCGTTCAGCCGTACGCGCCCCATATCTGCGTCCTCATACGCCCATATCATACTCTGTCGCACATCGTCCGGGAATTTAAGTTCCGTCTTTTCGCCATTATGAAATATCTTGCGATCTCCGAGGAAAAATACGTCCACAGCGTCCTCGAAGCTCTCGTACACCTTCCCGTCTTTCTTAAACTTCATATTTATAAGTCTCCATTTTCAATATCATCTTTTAGTGATAGCTTACGGCCACACATAAAACAATAGTTGATTTTGCTGGGTCTACATTCAGCCATAGCAACTAATTCATAACTATTGTCATAAAAATTCCTGTGAATTATAAAGTCGCCTAAACATTTTGCGTCTGTACGGCAATAGGGACAGTTCTTTTGTTCTTCGGTCATTCTTTTTTATTCTCCAGTTTCATACGCTTAATAGCGTTTTGCACGACCGCTACAATCGAACAACACTCACCAATCGTGAGATACGGTGCGATATCTCGTACCGTTGCGATAAGGGCACGCGCCGCCACCGGTTTAATTGGCCTGTCAAATACCTCATTGTTAATTCGATCCATTGTCAGCGCCTCCTGTTCCATGCTTCAGCAGCTTCTTCGTATCTATCCCTGTTGGTAACAGGTGCTATATATTCTGCTCGTGAAATTACACTGTTCTGCCGAAAATAAATTCCGCATTTTTCACAACCGACACGACATTCGATGGTAAAAATAGGCATACTCACCATATACAGATAGTTCGCTTTGCGTTCACAAGAAGCGGATGCCTCTCCCCCGCAGAACGGACAAGGTTTTAATTCAGTCATTGTCAGCGCCTCCGTCCTTTCTCTTGCCGTAGCTACAAAAATCCTGTAGCCACATTATGTGCTTGTACACACGGCATATAATCATGCCGCCACACTCGTTTTGTGCATTCTCGCAATCCTTACACCGTACCACCGGCACAGCATCTACTGTAGGAATCGCTCTCAAAATTTCAGCATCCATATATGCTTCATTCTGCTCCATCCAACGACTTGCAACGTCAGCATCAATCAGCCGCATTGTCTGCACCTCCGTTCATCTTGGCCCCGCATACAGGGCAGTAATTCCAGTTGTTCAGGTGATATTCACTCTCTGTCAGTGCGCAGCCGCAGTTTGTGCACCTGACAGCTGCGTTACCACTCGGGAACGTATATCTCCCGGAATCATCCCACCGCCCATGCACCACCGGCGCAAATTGTTCTAACTGTTCGTAAGGACAAGCGCCAAGATTACAATAAGTACCCGTTTTGACACATATGCCTCCATGCCTTTCATTCTTGCAAAACTCACTCATCCCTCATCGCCCTTTCTACAAGCTCCTGAAGTAGCTCCATCGTGCTGTACTCGCTCAAATCCGGCTTTTCGTCTTTCGGCTCGTCTATCAGATCTTCAGAAACCCACATAGCCGGACGCACCGCATACGAGTTCGAGCAGACGTAGCTGAGACAATCGCCATCGGAGTACACGAGCAGTGCACGCGCTGCGCCGCTGCGCCCCGGTGCGCCATCGCCAGTTGCCAGCCAATAGCTTCTCTCGCAATCTGGAATATAGCGTGAATACTTGCGCCATTCGTCAAACGTCAGAGGTGCTGCTGTGCAAGTAACAACCCCATAATTAGCGCGTCCATCCATGGTCAGCAAGTCAATTTCTCTATAAAAAATCAGTTCCTTGTTCAAACCAGATGCAAATTCGCAATACCACCGCTCTACCTCATTGCGCAGCTTACTTTTGGTATAGTCGTTGCCGTCCGTGCTGAATGGCGTGCTTCCAAACGGCTCTTTTAACAGCACAAACAGTTTGTCTTTGCCGTCCTTTGCCGTGCCTTTCTCTATGTCCAGCACCGCAAATTCCGTTCCTTTAATGGTGATAATATCACCCGGCTTATAGCTACCCATTTACGCATCCTCCAATTCTTTCTGTTACCATTCCTCCACATAGCACCAACTCTGGGGCGGGCGGCGAAGCGGCAAAGCCCCATTGTTGCAGATACCGTTGTTGTTGCTGTACATGGCGCAGGCCTCACAGTATAGGTCATTAGGGCAAGGCCGCCGGAACTCTGTCAACTCCCGCGGCTGGTCATAAATGCGCAGGTCGATGATATGCCAGCCGTAGCCGGTTCCCTTTAGGTAGTTCACAATTTCTTCCCGTGTCAGGCATGCTTGCTTTTCTACGTCATCCGGTGCATGGTTGAGGGGCGCAAGCTCATAAATCCGGTCACAGGTGAACTCCCCGATGACCTTGCCATTCCCAAGCGGGCAGTTCAACGACTGCATGGAACCTGTATCTAAGTAGTCCTGCATCAGGCGTTCCGGCGAAATAGGAATGTTCAGATCAGGCCTACCGCTGGTGCAGTAGATGTAGCACTTAAACGGCGTTTCCAGTTTCGGCTTGGTCTTTCTGACTTCAATGGTCTTTTCACCGCCGACAATCTTCTCACACCACTTCGGGCGAATGCTTAACATCACAGATTTCATTCCGTTCCTCCCATTCCTTGCAGTGCCATTTGCAATTCATACACCGTCTATCCACATCTGCCCCTCGCCTCCTTTGCGCTTTGCGCGCTTGAACGCATCGCGGAACTTGCGGTACGCCCGTGTGTACTCATAGCTCTTGCCAAAAATCGCAATAGCGGCTTTGTATAGTTGCGGCTCGTACTGCTTTACAATCTCTAATTCTTCATCGAACCGAGAATTGAACGGACAACCGCAGCAGCCTGTGCGCTTCATACCGTACACCTCGTAGCAATCCGAGTAGCGTAAGCCGTAATGAGCTTTATACTGCGCTTTGTCCTCATCGCTCCAAAAGTAGAGGGGCATATACATTGGAATCCCGCTTTTGTGCAGCGGCTCAAAGCAGCTTGTATGTGCGATTGCCCTCGCGCCTCCCTCTGCCCGTCGTTCGCCGACAATGTTAAGCATTGAATTTTGTTCCTTCAAGAATGCCTTTGCTGTATCTTTCTTCGCACCATTGCAGCACTTGTTCGAAATAGCAAATTCTGGGGGTGTGCTAAGCATAAACTCTTTGAGACCCGCGTGGACTTTGATGGAGAACTTGCTCGTTCCCTCGTGCCAGTTGCACCAATACTTTAGGGCGCTGATGCAGTTAGGATACTTTTCGGTTAATTCATCAAATTTTTTATCCTCGAACTGAAAGCCTTTGTTTTGGAGCCGATCAATGTACATCGCATCTCGTTTGCTCAAGAACGGCACTCCATATTCCTTGCATCCTACCGGCACCGGCTTTTTCGCCTTGCGCCGCACAATCTCAATCCCGTACTTGGCCTCCAGATCGTCCAAATGCCGCAACGTAGCCCGGTATTCAATGCCGGTATCAAAGAACACATAAGTAACCTTGCGATTGCCTCTCACCCGTTCGAGCAGATCGAGCATTACATCGCTGTCGCTTCCGCCCGAAACGCTGCACACTGGATTTTTGTAACTGTTCAGCAGCAAATCCGCTTTTTTCATCGTGTTGCGGATTAGCTCATTCTCCGGCGCAGCGTTCAAAACTGCTTCACTGACCATCTTCATCCGCTCCCCAAATCTCAACCACAATCCTCGGATTTTTCGCGTCCACCTCAAAGTGATCTTCAAACCCTCGGATATTCTTCCATCCGTCGTTGCTCAGATACCGCGCTTTCACCAGCGCATCCTGAATAACCTTGCGCCCAAACGCGCAGATATTGTCCTTGTCCCGCCGCCGGTCCTTCTCGTACCAGTGATAAACCATGTACACCGGCTCCTGAATTTCCGCGCCGCCCATCTGCCGCGCTGCATTCATCACAACGGCCTCGCACTGCTTTTTCAGCCGCGCCCCCTCCTGCCGGTGCCGCCTTTCCGCCTCGATCAACTCGTTCAGCCCGGGCAGCGTGCCCTTGATCGTAAACTTATAATTCACCCGCTCGCCTCATTTTCCGTCTGATTTCTTCCTTCTGCGCTCGCCATGCAATCTCCCAGTCCGGTGTTTCCTCCGGCTCTACCTTTGCTTCCGCCTGCTTTGGCGCGTCCTTGATGCGGTCCCAGATAATGCCCTTCCAGTTGTTCGCCATGGAAAGCCGGATAACCTCGGCAACCGCCGCCGCTCCGTGGCGCTTTACTCGGTTTTCTATCTCGGTCAGCAGAGACTTCAAGCCGACCGCCTTGTACGCCTCGCGTCGTTCCTGCTTGTAGGTGATCCAGTCGCGCACCGCAGAAAGCGCAGGCTCAGAAAACCGCTCTGCAAGGTCAGGCTCTTTCGGTCTCTGCGTCTTTTTCGGCATCTCCGGTTTCGGCGGCTGCTTTGCAGGCGCTTCCTCCCGCTCGCCGCCCTGATACTCGTCATACCGGCATACCGTGACTACCGTATAATGCCGGTTGCTTTCCACCGTGATTTCTCCGGTTTTCTTGAGCTTTCCGAGTGCCGTGCGCACTTGCTTTACCGTTAGCCCGCTCTCGTCTGCAATCCCCTGCAAACTCGTCACAAACGCGCCTCGGGGAATCTCGTTCCCCATGAACTGGCTTTCCTTGTAGTTTGCCCTCAGCAGGATATGCAGCCACAGCTTGCACGTTGGTACATCCTTGTACCACCCCCATTCTGTGAGCTGTCGGTAAATCTGTATATGCCCGTTCGTCAGCATCCCCTGTCACCCCTTAAAACGGAACGTCGCCCTGGTCGCTCTCGTCCGACATGATGAAGTCGCTTTCCTCTTCCTTCGGCTTGTCCTCGCTCTTTCCGCCGCAGAAGTCAATGCTTTCGCACTGCACCTCCCACGAACGGCGCTTGTTGCCGTTCTTGTCCTCCCAGTCGCGGCTTTCCAGTCTGCCGGATACAATGCACATGTCGCCCTTGTGGAACCACGTATGCGCGCGCTCTGCCAGCTTACCCCACAGAACCACGTCAATGAAGTCACTCGGGTACTTTCCGCCCGCGTCCTTGCGGCTTCTCTGCACCGCCAGCGTGCCTCCCGTAACCGCCGTGTTGCTCTGTGTGTATCTCAGCTCCAAATCCTTGGTGAGCCGTCCCTGTAAGATGATCTTGTTCAGCATCGTCCTGTCTCCTTTGTGTATTTCTGGTTTTCCTCGCTCCACATGGGATAGAGGCTTTCGAGGTATTCGCGCATTTCTTCCTTGATTGCCTTGCCGTCGCCCTGGTCCATCTCCCGATGACACTCCGGGCACAGCATCACAAGGTTTGTCGGAATGCCCATGCCGCCGCGTGCTCTCGATACAAAATGGCACGCTTGCAGCACGCCGCCCTTCCCGCAGTGGCGGCAAACGCCGCCGTCCCGGTCGTAACACTCTTTCCAGACACTTGGCGACACGCCCGTAAACTTCGTCTGCCGCCTCATACCGTTTTCTCCTCCGATGTTGCAAATCTCCAAGTATAACCGGCGTATTTCGTTCGCTTTCTGTTGCAGCATTGGCTTACATTCGATGTCGTAAATCCATCGCGTTTGCAATCGTTTAATGCCCTATAAAACCGTGTTTCTCCGGTCTGTATATTCACGCCAATAACAGATTTGCCCATGCAGGTATCAAGCGTTTCTTTCAAGTGTCTTTTCCACTCGTCCGTTCGCTTGAACCTCCCTCTATCGAACGAATAACGATAGTTTTCGTATTCCGTGACCCATTCAAGGTTCTCCGCCGCGTTGTTGTGCGGATTAAAGTCCTTATGGTTCACAATGTTTTTCCCTTCATCTTTCGGGATAAAAGCATCTGCTACAAGTCGATGCACAAAACAGCGTTGCGCAATTCCGTTGATGCGAATTGAAACGCGCAAGTACCCCATGCTGTTCTCGCTCGGCTTTAAGATGTGTTCTTTCGTGCCTGTTCTTCTCCCTTTTCGGTCGGAATATTTGTAAACCGACTTCACTCTGCCCTCGTTGCTGACCCAGTACATGCAGTTAGTGCCCGGTATGACTTTCCACTTTTCCATCTGCCCACCTCTCTACAATCGCAGCAATTTCGTTTTCCGGGAGTGTTTCCACTCCAACATTCTTGCAATCCTGCATACAGTTATCAATCAGCACAGACATTTGTCTTGTGCTGAAATCGCTTGAACCGTAATACGCGAGAACCGTTGTGCACTCCGGTATAGTCGATTTTTTTGTTTCTATGAACCTGCCTAAATGCCCACTCGTCCACCGCCGGCTAAAACTTCCGACCGTTTTGCTCATCATGCAGATTGTTTCGTAATTTCCGATATCTTTGATGTGACGCCTGTATATCGTTTCGGGAGGTTCATTCAATGCAGCCGATAACTTGTTGCACATTTTCCAATACAGCGCATTCGCGTCAACGCTCCGCTTGTCATACTTGCGCTTTACCTCTGCACAGTATAACTTGCCCTCCTTCATCTGCTCGCACTCTACGCGCGCCATAGGCGCGTTCTTGACGTGCAGGCAAAGCCAGTTGCCGCTCTCGTCGCGCACGACGCGCGCCCTGTCGAACTCATGCGTCATCGTTCACCATCTCCATCACTTTCTGATGGTCTTTTTCTCCCATCTTCTTGTTCAGTTCTACCATCAGCACGCCGTAATCGTTCATTTTCAGTTCCGGCAGTTTCTCGAGCGGAAAGCCGATGATTTCCTCGAACTGCTTTTTGGTTTTCGCACCGAGCGCCTTTGCAATTTTCTTGATTACATCTGCTTCGTTATCTCCGATTGTGTCCTCCGGCGGCTTTTGCAGAGACAGCTCCCGCTCGATCTTTTGCAGTGCGAAATGGTATTCGTCATAAGTCACCTCTGACGTGGTGCGGCATCCGGTCAGCCTCATAAGATGTTCCTGCGCCTTGTCATTTCCGTATACCTGTTGCAGCCGTCGTGCAAACGCCTGACAGTCACGCTTAATCAGCTTGTCCGTTCCTGCACGTTCCGCCTCGCCGGAATACTTCGTCTGATCTTCCCGCACGCTGTCGTCGTTCCAGTATACGTCTGCGCCGACGCCGAGCATCTTAGCGGCGACCGAAATTGCATCCGTAAGCGCCATCTTCCAGCATTCGTCCGAGACTTGCGGGCCGTTTCTGGTCTGTGAAACGAACTGGCTGCCGCCTGTCCCCGGGATAGCGGCCGACCATTCGCCGCCCATCTTGACAAACAGATTGATATTGCAGAACGCACACACAACGCCGTCGTGCGTTTCGAGCCACTGCTTTACAATTTCGGGCCTCCAGCCAATGCCACACGGTCCGAATTGCTCTGTCAGTGCCTTAATGCGCCACATCGGGTTGATGTCGGTAAAACCTTTCAGTTTTCCGGCTTGAATCTCTTTTTTTGCTGTTTGTGGTACTGTGCGCAGCGCGTTATATAGCGCCAGATTGTCATTCATTCTTCGTCCTCCTGTTCATATTCCCAAACTGCCGTTCTCACATCTTCGAGAAAGTTCTTGATCTCATCCGGGAACAGCCCCTCGTACTCCTCGAGGAACGCCCCCATGCTGATTTCCGCCTCTCTCATGTCGTACAGCCGGTTAATGCGCTCCTGATCGTCCCGCTCGGGCGGTTCTAAGGGCGGCTCAATGTTCAGCATCCTGCAACCCCGCCAGAACCTCCATGATTTCCTGCGTCGTGCAGCGTCTGCCCTCACCGAGCACAAGCCACGCGCCGTCAATATCCATCGTGTAGCCGCGGCATTTGCCGATACTGTTTCCGTCCCACTCGTGAATGAAAAAGCTCGCCTGTCCGCCATTGTTGCACATCGGCGTGAACTCAAATGTCACGCCCTTGTGCTTTGCATTTAACACCAGATCAAGCAGCTTGTGCGCCGTCTCTCTGTCCATTGACTTTTTCTCCTTTTCGTGTTAGACTTTCTTTGAACATTTATCTTTGCCGCCGAAACGGGATTGCGCTCCCGCTCGGCGGTTTTTTATTTGACTTCTGTTACCTTTCCACCGGACAGCGTGTAGAACGCATCTTCCTTGATGGTTTCGCCGTCCACCTTCACAGCCTGCACACCCAGAACGTGATTTTTATTGTCTCGCTCTGTAAGCACAAGCCAGCATCCACGCTTGCCGCTCGCCTTGCTTCCGTTCCCGGTAACGATAGCAATGCTTTCCTTCCCTTCGACAGTCGCTGTGCTACAGTCGCCGGTGTTCGTCGCTGCGCTACGGTTGCCGGTGTTCGTCGCTGCGCTACTGTAGCCGGTGTTCGTCGCTGCGCTACTGTAGCCGGTGTTCGTCGCTGCGCTACTGTTGCCGGTGTTCGTCGCTGCGCTACGGTTGCCGGTGTTCGTCGCTGCGCTACAGTTGCCGGTGTTCGTGGCTTTCGCATTCTCGAAATCAGCTTTTTCGAGGATAAACTTCACGCCAGCCTTAACCAGTCCGGAAAGCCCGATTTCCGCGCCGATTTTGATTTTCTTTCCGACGCGCTTACTGTCGTCGCGCGTCTGCTCGTTTGCGTCGAGCTCGACCTCGCAGAACCGGCTATCTGCCGGATTGTAATACCGCAGCACATCGAGCGGAAACTCACAGGCGTGAAAGCCCTCCTCGCAGATTTCCGCCCGCTCGGTTTCGTACTCCTTGCCGATTTCGTACTGAAAGTCCTCGCAGCGCAAGTCCTTGTCGAATCCCTTGTAGCATTTCATCACTTGACCTCCTCCCACTTGAACCGTCCCTTCGAACTGTTCCTCCACTGTCCGATACCGCGCAGTGCGCCGTAATCCAGCCACTCGCGCACCGCTTTTTCGTGCGCGTCGTCCAGGCAGAGGATCGTCATTTCGCACGTCGTGCCCGCCGGGCATTCCTCGCTGCTGCTGAGTGCCGTCCGTTCGCCCTGCGCGGTCTGCGCTCTGAGCGAACGCTGGCAGATCGTGATTGCGCCCGGGGTATCGAGCCGAATGCGGCGCGGCTCAACGAAGATCAGGCCGTCGATAATCTTCTTGTACGCCGTCAGCTTGCCGCTCTCGTTTACCGCCTTGCGCTTTTTGCCGGTCTCCGGGTCTTTGCCGCTGAGACGCGACAGCATTCCGCAGGCGTCCTTGAAAAACCCCTTGATCTGGTAGTCCCAGAGAAAGGGCGTGCCGTCCTCGTCCTTGGGGAATATGGTCGTGCCTCTCTCGACGATTGCGTCCTCACCGAGTGCCGCGACTTCCTCCGGCAGTGTTGCCGCGTCCGGGCTCTTCGAGCCGATGAACCGGCTGTAGATTTCCGGGTCTGCGGTTGCCGTGCCGAGAATGCCCTCGGTGAATGTCACGTGAATTTTCAGCTTTTTCATGATTTTTTGTCCTCCTGTTTCGTTCCTCAAGCTTTGCCCTCGCTGAGCTTTGCCATGCTATGCCCTCGCTGAGCTGTGTAATGCTATGCCCTCGCTCTGCTTCGCCATGCCTTGCCGTTGCTGTGCGCATCTGCGCTGTGCCTTGCCCTTGCTATGCTCTGCTCTGCCGTTGCCTTGCAATGCTACGCCCTTGCTCTGCTGCGCCTTGCATTGCCCTTGCGCAGCTAATCTCGTTTTGGCAGTACGCCGATTTTCTTAGCGCTTGCGTTCGGCTTCCTGCCGATCTTTTTCGAGTAAAGCGCCTCGCCGATCGTGCGTTTCTGCATTTCGCGGATTACGTTCCGCCGCTTGATGCCGTCGGTCATTGCGTATCACCCCTTTCCGCGCCCTCAGACGGCGCGTGTCGCGTTTTCACACCCCTCGGCATGTAATTTCATGCCTGAGTGCTTAGCGGCGCTCACAGCGCATCTGAGCGGCTTTCAGCAAAAGCGTCTTGCGCTTGTTCAGCTCGTCCTTGAGAACGCGGTGATAAAAGCCCCACCCGAACAGCAGCACAAGCTGCGCGAAGATGCAGGCGAGTACGCCGAAAAGTACGGGGTTGATAGTCATGGTTTTTCCTCCTGTCGTGGTTTTCTTACTAACCCGAACGGTAGTGAGGGTTAGTTCTTTCTTCTTGCATTGTTAGAAATTAAATTAATATATATTCGACCGTAGGGAGAATATATATATACTTCTTTTCTTTCTTTGGTACTTTCTTTCTTACGCCTCGGTGTGCCCTTGGACTGCCCTCGGACTGCCCTTTGTTTGCCCTTGGACTGCCCTCGGTTTGCCCTCAGACGTTCCCGACGCGCCGCTTTGCGATGTCGCTTGCAACGTCGCCAATGTAGTAAACTACCCGTCTTTCGCCGAGAACTCTCGGCGCACGAATAACCTTCTTTGCAGCGTCTCTGTCCGTCAAACCGTACACTTTCATGCACTGTTCGAGCGTTAGCAGCACCGCGCCGCCGTACATCCGTATCAGGTCGTTTTTCACTTCCTGCCGCAGTTCCTTGTAGCTCCGTTCCTCCATGTTCTGCCCTCCTTTCGGTTTGCCCTTGGACTGCCATTTGTTTGCCATTTGTTTGCCCTTGCGCGGCATTTCAACGCCTGTCTACGCTTTGCAATTCCGTTGCGAAGCAGTGCTATGCTATGCCGTTGCTCTGCTCTGCTCTGCCCTGCTGTGCTATGCCATTGCGATGCCCTGCCCAGCTATGCCGTTGCAGTGTCCTGCTTCGCGTTGCCTTTGCCATGCCTCGCCTTGCCTTGCTAATGCTTCTCCATATGCGTAACGGCGTAGAGCACAAGGAGCACGATTTCTGCGCCCAGTGTGGCAAGCACGCCCGCCACAAACGGGTTAATATACATCGGTGTTCACCTCCGTTGTGTGTCCTCTCTCAGCGTGTTATAATGGCTGAGAAAGGAGGTGTTGATATGATGCACTTAGGTTCAGAACTTCGCCGTGTCAATCAGGAAGCTGAATTAGAATTCCGTGATTCTATGCAGGACCAGTTGGAGGAAACCAACCGAAAACTGCAAACTCAAATCGACGATGCTCGTACAGAAGCCAAAGCGGCTTCGCGTGAAGCTATGATTGCTCGTGCACTTGCTATTGCTTCGCTGATTGTCTCGGTTATCGCCTTATTTAAGTAAATCGAAAACCTTACAAATCAATACGCAAGTAGAGAACCCCAGCGAGAAGCCGGACAGCGCTATACCAAAGCTGCCTGACATGAAAATCTCTTTGACTTTCTTCATCGCCGATCGCCTCATTCCATAGTTTCAAAATCGGGCCGCGGCTGAACGATCAGTCGCGGTTCTCCGCTTTCATCGTCACCGTTGTACTGTATGCTGCCGCACTTTACTTCAAGTGTCAGCAAAGGCATTTGACCGCCCTTGTGCTCCAGTTTGTAGCCCATGCAGCCATACCGCATATCTACGCCGTCAACCGACAACTCTTGACACTTTCCGTCGCGGTAGCTGATCTTGACATTTCGGAGTTTTCCCATGTCCCTCACCCCCTCACGCGCCCCGTGTGATTTCCTCGTCGGTAGCAAACAGGTAGTCAAACGACTTGTTGAAGTACCGGCAAAGAATTTTGCATTCTTTCGGCGTAAAGCGCCCGCTCTTCATCTTCGACTCATAGGAGTTTCGGCTAATGCCTAAAATCTCTCCCATCTGGTCAGAGGTCAGACCGTGGAACGCCTTCATGCCCATCAAATTTGGATACATGCTTATACCTCCTTTCGGTGTTGTTGGCATATCGCCAACCTGTGATTATAGTTTATCAGCAGAACGCCAACTTGTCAAGATATTTTTCGAAATTTGTTGACAAATCGCCAACTCGGCTATATACTGTAACCATAGGAGGTGAGCACATGGAATTTCACGAGGAACTGAAAGCTGCTCGCATTAAAACCGGGCTGACTCAGCAGCAAATAGCCGATAAACTCGGCATCACAAAAAGCACTTATTGTGGATACGAAACTGCAAAACGCAGCCCCGACCCGCAGAGAATAAAACAGCTTGCAAAGGTTCTTCATGTCTCTGCTGATGCACTATTAGATATCAGCATAGAAAAAGAAACCTCCCCCGCCCCGGCGAAAGCCGAGACGAAGGAGGTAAGCGCAGACCAGATCAGAGCGCTTTTCGTTGCCGCCGGTATCATGCCGGACGGCGTAGACCTGACGGACGAGGATTTACGGTTTCTCCGTTCCGTCGCAAAAGCGGTCTCCGCTTGGTTTGAGCAGCGAGACCAGGGCAGCTAACACCTGCTCTGGATTGTCGAACGTATTGAGATAGGCTGCGAGCTTTTCGTAATTTGGATATTTCGTTTCCATTTTGGGGTTCCTGCCTTTCTTAATTCTCTGGTTTTATGATACGCCTGCTTGTCGGGCGTATCAACCAAAACCGTCCGCAAGTTTCGACACAATAATACATCGAGCATCTGTTCGATGTAAGCTCCATTATAAGTGAAGCACAAAATGTGTCCGATTTATGGGACTTGATCGGAAATGCCAGCGTCGGCGAGCTTCTTTTTGAAAAACCGCTCCACGGTTTTCATAAGGTCGTTCGTGCTGGTGTCACAAGTGCCGGTATAAAAGCCGTTGCCTTCGGCGCTGACCAGCGCTTCTTCGGCAAGGCGGATGAGCTTACCGCGCTGATGTTTGGTAAGCGGAAGCGTGTTGACGTAGTGATAGAGTAATTCAATTCTCTTGCGCGTATCTTCATCGCGTTGAACGTAGATTGCGCAGCATTCATCGTGCATCATGGTTTTGCTCCTTTCGAGTGTATGGCGCATGGGGGTCACGTTTCGTTACTCCCCCCATGCTTGCAGTTTCGGACAAAAATGTCCGTAACTGCAACTCGGTCAAAATTGTCCAGGTTCGGTAATTGAGTTAGCCCTGCATGTCTTCCGGCATATCCGTGCCGAGGATTTTGTTGAAGAAATATACCTGTCCCTTGCCGGTAATCTTCGGCGTGCGGCTGATGGTGGTGTGACCGTCCGAGTGGGTAATCACAGTTTCCTTGATCTCGAACAGTCCGAGCTCCATGCTGCGCTGGGTAGGCATATTGTAATCACTGCCCTTGCGCTTGACGAGGTAGCCGTTTTCACGCAGCCATGCGAAGAAGCGCTTGCCGCCCATATCCGCGCCGTTCTGGCGGAGAATTTTTGCAAAGTCGAAAATCAGGATGGACGTTTTGGACACGGTAACGCCCTTTGCAAAATGGACGAGCGGTGCATCGAGCTTCGCCTGTTCGGCAGCGTGGGTAAGCTGCTTGTCCTTTTCCTCAATGGTTTTCTGAGCTACAAGCAGGGCTTTCGCCATCAGTTCTTCGGGACTAAGGGTTTCCTGCCCGGCAATGTAGCCGCCGTTCTTGCGGATAGAGGGAATAACATCGTGCGTAATCCATCGCTTGAACGCTTTGGCCTCCGGCTTGCGAGAGCCGAGAACCAGAGTGTACAGGCCGGGCTCGTTAACCACAGTCTTATTGGGGTTGCCCGGAATACCGTCGGTTAAAACTACGGTATTCCTCTCGTCGTCATCCAGACGAGCAACCGCATCGCGGCTGTTAATGATGTCCAGCGCCTTGCAAACGTCAGCCGCTACGAACCACGGTTCATTCTCAATGTTCAGCGTGCGAACCTCGCCAAATTCAGGGTTAGTAAATGCAATGATTTTGTTATCCATGGGTTAATTCTCCTTTTCTAAAAGTTCGTTAAGGGGTACATTCAAAGCACTTGCGATTTTGCTTGCCATCTCTGCCGAGCAGCTGCGTCCGTTCCGAATGCCGGAAACACTCGAAACGGAAATACTGGCAAGCGTCGCAAGTTCCTTCCCTCGCATGCAGCGTTTAGCCATCGTTGCAGCAAGGTTTACTCGATCAATACGCATATATCCTCCTTTCCAGTTTGCGTTTGCATATGTCGTAATTTGATTATATGTGCGTTTGAACGATATGTCAATATAAATTTGCAATCGCATCAGGTAAGGGGATATTATGACAGTAGGCGAAAGAGTAAAAATAATTGCAGAAAAACAAGGAATATCACTTAAAGAACTTGCTAAACAGGCGAATTTATCGTATAACACAGTTTATTCTATTACGCGACGTGGTAGCGAAAGAGTTGCGCCGGACACCATTTCTCGCCTTGCAAACGCGCTCGGCGTAAATGTGAACGAGCTGACCGCCGATGCTTCAATCCGTGTAAACAGCGCGCCTGAAATGGTAGAGCTACAGCAGAAAGTAGCAGCGGGTCAGGCCACCGAACAAGAGAAACAGGCATGGCTTGAAGCCAATCTTCAAGGCTTGAAGCGTATGCAGCACTCAATCGAGTTCATGCTGTCCGAGCTGGAACAATATGACGAAACAAAAGAAATTGCCCGTCAGTCGCGGCTGATGTCAATGTTCAATCAACTCACCGATGACGGGCAGGAAAAAGCATTGGATTTCCTTGAAATTCTTTTGGGAAATCCGGATTATAAGAAATAAAGGAGGGTTTGGTTATGTTTTGCAAGCAATGCGGCGCGAAGATCGAGGACGAAAACACAAAGTTCTGCCCTATCTGCGGCGTAGATGTAAAATCGGAAACGCCCAAAGCGAAAACCGTAAAGGAACAGCCTGCGAAGGAACAACCCGTAGTTGTTAACGTCACCAACCAGAACACAAACGTTAACTCGCTGGGCATTCCGCAGAAAAGCAAATGGGTTGCATTCTTTTTGTGCTTGTTCTTTGGTTTTCTCGGAGTACATCGTTTCTATACCGGAAAAATTGGAACAGGGCTGATTTGGCTTTTTACGTGCGGTTTGTGTGTGATTGGTTGGATTGCCGATTTAATTTTCATTCTAACCGGATCGTATCGCGACAAAAGCGGTTTTCCGCTGAGATAAAAATAACGCCCACTGGCGGCAACCAGTGAGCGTTAAGCGAGGGTAGTACATTTGAGGAACGTTACTACCCTCTTATTATACGACAAAATAGGAGGAAATTCAACAATGAAAAAGAATGCTGACGGTTATTACCGTGAGACCTTCACGTTCAAGGGCAAACGGTACGACGTAACCGCAAAGACAGAGCGCGAACTCTGGCGGAAAGTCGACGAGAAAAAGCGCCGCCTTGAAGAAGGTGTAGACGTGGTGAACGAGAACACGAGCGTTGATAAGTGGTTTTTCAAATACCTTGAAGCGTACAAAAAAGGCAACGTCTCCGACAAGACCTACCATCAGCTCGAGGCCTACGTCAAGAACTATATCTCTCCTGCAATCGGAAATCGCCGCTTAAAGGACGTGCAGACAATTCACTTGCAGATGATAATGAACGAGTGTGCCGGTAAATCGCAGTCGCAGGCTCGCAAGCTGCGCGACCTTATCCGGCAGGGCTTCAAGCAGGCGCGTATCTCGCGCGTAGTGGCTTTCGACCCGGCAGAGGGTATTGTTATGCCAAAGGTCACAAACGGCACACATCGCGCGATTACAGAGGATGAACGCAAGCATATTTTCAACGTAGCGCGCACGCACCGCGCCGGTCTCTGGGTTGTGTTCATGCTCTATACGGGAGCACGTCCAGAGGAAACCAGGAAAGCGCGATGGGAGGACATCGACTTCAAGGGGCACGTTATCGTGCTGCACAGCGCCAAGACAGACTATGGTGATCGTCGCGTTCCTTGCCCGTATCCGCTGTACAAGCGTCTGAAATGGGTGAAGCAGGACAGCGGCTATCTCTTCACGCAGCCGACCACCGGCCTGCCGCACACCGAAACGTCCATGAAGCAGATGTGGCGCTCGTTTAAGCAGGCGCTTGACCTCGACATGGGCGCGCAGATGGTACGCGGCGCGATCGACCCGGCAACGTCCGTCGTGGCTGACGATCTCACGCCGTACTGTCTGCGGCATACATACGCGACTGATTTGCAGTCCGCCGACGTGCCGATCAACGTTGCAAAGGATTTTCTGGGACACAAGTCAATTACCATGACGTCGCATATTTATACACACCTCTCTGATGAAGCGTTCACGAACGCCTCGTTAAAGGTGCTCAGTTTTGCGACCGAGAGCAGGAAGAAAGCGCAGAAAAAAGTCGTCTCTATCCGTTGATTTTCACTCCCACACTTAGTCCCACATCCTGCACCCGTAAAAACCCCCAAAAAACCGCATTCACAGAAAAACAAAAAAAGCGCCACTTCCCTTGCGACGCTGTAAAAAGTTCAAATAAACAGAGAAAAAGCTCCCAAACCGCAATGTTTAGGAGCTTTTTGTTTGGTGGAAGTTAACGGGCTCGAACCGCTGACCCTCTGCTTGTAAGGCAGAGGACTAAGCGTAAAATATAACGCTATATCTGAAGATTTCGCTATCGTGTTTTAGGGACTCCCACATCCACTCCCACGCTGCTTTGTTTATTGTAACACACTTCCACACCCAACACAAGCAAAAAAGAGAGGGCAGAAGCCCCCTCTTTCTGTCAATGCTTCACGACATATTTGTAATATGCCGCTTCCTTATCCTTTACTGCGTCCTTGTCGTTCAGCCAAAAAGCGCAGGCTGAGTCTGCATAAAAATCAATGCTGCGCATACCGTGCTTTTCGTTTACGGCGCAACGATCAGAGTATTCGGCATTCATTGCAACCCAGAATTCAACTGGGTCACAGTCAAGGCCGCGCTGCTGCATTACCTGCTTGCACTGTTCGAAAGTCCAATGCGGACCGGTCGTGCCATCAGCGTTCTGCATGCTGTGCAGCCACTCTTCTGCCATGCTCTTAGTCATGCGGCCTGCGTTGGCGCTTGCTGCATACCCCATAGAGCGCTCAGAACCGCGCGTCTTGTCCCCTACGAACGAGGTATCACCCATATAAGCGTCATCATCGCGAAAGCCAATAGGGCGCATCTCATCCTCGTAATCGGGGTACTCGTCATACCTCGGCCATGCGACACTGTTCTTGGGCGCAAAGCGTCCGTCAGAATAGCGGCGGTAACTACGCATTTCCGGTTCACCGCCGTGAATGCGCTCGTCATAGTAATCATACGGCTCCATGTTGCCGTAATGATACCGCACGCCGTAATGGTGACGATCTTCGGGATACATCTTGCGAATTCTCCACTCTTCCGGGGATGCATTCTCTTTGCGGCCTCGCTGCATCAGCAGCATCATTGTTCCCCTTCTCATACTGTCACCGCCGTTCCGTTAATCGAGCGCAGCGCGTCAGAGTGCGAGCAGCAGGAATTACCGAGCATTCGGAAACTGCCGCCGGTTGCCGAAGTGACAACGCGACACAGGTATTTGTGACGGGTGTCCAGATTAAACACGGTAGCCGCCGCGCCGTTGCATTTTAAGAGCGGATACGTTACCGTGCCGTCGCCGATCGTGATGACCACCGGCGCGCCGATGATCGTCGTACTCGGGATGTTCTGCGCGATGACGATACCGTATACGCAGCCGTTCTGGTAATCTCCCGCCGGAATGTTCACCGTCAGCACGCCGCTTGCGTAAGTCACGCCCTGTGAGATACGCAGGTTCGGACACAGTTTTTGTACAGGCTTGCAAGCCATAATCAAAACCTCCTATCAAAGCCGGGGGAATGTCCCCCGGCTGAACGTATCTCTCACATGCCGCAGCAGGTGTTGCAGCCGCAGCCGGAAAACTGGTAAGGTGCCGGAACCGGGAACGCCGGTACCGGAGCCGGACGCAGAGCGTTTACAAGGTAGTTGTTCTGCGCCTCCTGAGAAGCCGCGAACTTCAAGGTCTGGTTCTCCGTCTGGAGCGCCGCGATCTTCTCTGCCTGACGTGCAGTTTCCATCTGGTCAATCCGCGCAATGATACGGTCAGTGTCGTTGTGGGTAGACTGGATGATATCACGCGCATTAGTAGCAGCGTTGTAATTGGTGTCGCAGAAACCGCGTTCTACCTGACGCTGCGTATCGCAGCAGCAAGAAGCCATCTGCGTGCCCAGAGCAGTAAGGCCAGCAGTTACGCCGTTAAAGCCAGTGTTCATGTTCTGGTTTACGCCGTTGATAAGCTGTGCGTTCTGGTAGCCGAGCTGGCAAACCGAATTGTCCACGCCGTGGAAGCCGTTAGAAACCGCGCTGCCAAGCGTGTTGAAGCCGGTCAGCATACCGTTGTTCATGCTGTAAAAGCCGTTGCACAGGCCGTCCTGAATGCCGAGAACGGAACGGGACAGGTTGTTGAAGTAATTCCGTTTTGTCCTTTTAATGCATCAATTGTCATTGTTTACC
>ERZ773143.1697-NODE-1697-length-18413-cov-3.713803_pt1 | contig 18413 bp, 16 predicted proteins | sample MGYA00580852_ERZ773143 | MGnify/ENA primary metagenome ERZ773143 (study PRJEB29015, sample SAMEA2737853) | human gut metagenome | biome: human gut; feature: human-associated habitat; material: faeces | place: China | collected 2012 ... | reverse complement strand
CATTTTCACAATTGTCTGGAAATCGGTGTGTGTCACTCAGACAGCGGCTATATGGAATTCATTGGTAAAAAAGATCCCTTATTGTTCAGGGAAGGTGATGTGACCTGTATTCCCAGAAATATTCCTCACACGACCTATAGTTCTCCCGGCACGGAAAGTCACTGGTCCTACCTGTTCATAGACCCTGCAGAATTGTTCCACAATATCTCGCCGAATTTCGGCAGGGATTTTGACCTGTCACTTCCTGCATTCAAGAATTATAAGCATATTCTCAGCCGTGACGAATATCCCCAGGTATATCAGCTTACTATGGCGGTTATTAAAGAAATGGAAGAAAAGAAACCCCATTATCAGACAAGTGTGACCGGATTACTTCTTGCATTGTCTATCGAGCTGTACCGAATCCAGAGCGAAGGTGGTTCCAATATAGCTCCTACCAACCAGCCACCTGAAAATGCCATGGTCATCTCCCCGGTACTGGATTATATTGAAGATAATTATGCACAGCAGTTTGATATCAACTATCTGGCTGATATATGCAGACTAAGTCCCACACATTTCAGACGGCTCTTCCACTCTATTATAGGAACAAGTCCGCTGGATTTCGTAAACAACACGCGAATCACCAAAGCCTGCAATCTGCTGAGAAGTACAGAATATTCTATTTTGGAAATATCAGAAATGGTCGGCTTCCGCTCTGTCTCCAGCTTCAACCGGCATTTTATGGATGTGATGCAGATCACCCCCAGAGCCTACCGTAACGAGACCCTGCAGGTGAAAGAAAATCAGGAGAAATTATCCATCCTGGAATATAAAGGGTGGATGTATCCTGAAAAATAGAAAATTGTTCCAGCAACGCCGCAGGTCATAGCCTGCGGCATTACTATTGTTTTATATATCTCTGATTTTTGCTATTCGGCTTATCCGGTAAAGTCATCCTTATTAACCCTAATTCTATTGCCGGCTTTATATAATTTTTTCGTAATGCTTCTTTGGATTTCAGACCCAAAGCTTCCATAATAGCATTAGACGTATATGGCACATCATACTCCATAACATCTAACATACGTTTTACATATTCAGAAGTATCTGCATTTGATTTATTGATCTGTAAGATAACTTCATCCAGTATTTGGTCTATCATATCTAACATAAACTCTATAAATACGTCAGAATTGCCATTCACATGGCATTGGGCTATTGCGTCATAATATTCTGTTTGAAATCTTTCAATCTGACTCTCCAGTGGAATATATTCAAAAATATTTCGCCATCGATAAAGAATAACTGTATGCCACAATCTAGCCATTCTTCCATTACCATCTGCAAAAGGATGAATGAACACAAATTCATAATGAAACACCGCTGACAAAATAAGTGGATGAACTACTCCCTCACTCCTTCTCATCCAGGATATCAAATCATTCATCAATCCACTAACCATATGAGGTGGTGGCGCAATAAAAATGCACTTATCGCCTGAAAATACCCCTTCTTCGCCTTGTCTGAATACACCTGATTCATTTACAGTTCTATAGGTCATTATTCCGTGAATTTTTTTTAATTCAGAAATACTTGTTGGATTTATCTCCGGTATTTTTTTATATGCTTCGTACGCATTTTTAACCTCTTGTATTTCCTTTTGATCCCCCAATACAAGATGACCATTTATAACATCTCTAACCTCTGACAAAGACAATGAATTAGCCTCAATCTTCAGAGATGAATGAATTGACTTGATTCTATTATTTCTTCTCAAATGTGGTTTAGATTCCAATTCCTTATGACTGCTGATTTTACCAACTTTCTCAGATATATCTGAAACAAGTTCAAGCATCCTGTTTGAAATTGTATATGGCGGTACATAACTACTCATGCATATTCCTCCATCTTGCTTATTATCTTACTTACTATCTTACCCATTTTTGAGTACTTTATCAATATAATTTCCTGCATCTAATGAATTGCAAAAAGACATAAATCGTCTGTTAAATTTCTCGTCCATATTGTCTGATGTCCTCCAATAATAATTGATTTCTACAGGTATCCATATTTACCATATCTACACTATAAAGTGTCGGCAGTTCCTCCACTTTTTCAACAAGCAGTTCAAAATTATCCACACCAGATACTGCTATATCTATATCGCTCCGTTCTCTGGCTGTTCCCTTTGCTCTTGATCCGTATAAAATCACCTTTTTTGCCTGAAATTGTCTACATAAATCTGCTACTTCTTCTATGACCTCTTCTGCCCTCACAATTATCACCCGACCTTTTCACATATTTTAACATAAAAAAGGCAATACCGTATAGATGATTTCCTCTATATAGTATCGCCTGAAATTTTACCTCATGTTTATTCTACTAACCACGATTCCAAATTGCCATTTGCTTCATCTTTTAACATATTCCATACATACTCTGCTGATTCAGCATATAATCCGGTTTCCTTATCCTGCAGCATTTCATATGTCACTGTCTTCAATAATTTTTTCAAAGCCTCCTCATTAGAACATTTTTCATCTTCACTAATTCGATGTACTAAGTACCGAGAGATAGCCTGTATGGACTTATTAATATTTACGCTTGTGGCTTTCATCCTATAATCTCCCTTCGGTTCTTTTTGAATTTAAGCTTTTGAATGGCTGCATTTGTACCAAAAAAATATTGTTTCGGTAAATTTTCTGGTTCTAAATCTTTTATCAAATTATCTAAAACCTCATCTGCATAGTTGGATGCTATTAATTCATCTTTATATGCGTTTATAACCGTTACCGTATTTTCATCAGCTGTTGGTCCAATCACTATGTCGTAATCATGAATTGTCCTATCAGAATCCCGGTTCTTTAATATAAACCGAACCCATTCCCTATCAGGCTTATAAAATATCTTTATTTTCAGATTTTGAGGATTATTAATACAACTATCATCAAACTCCAAATTATATCTGTAAGCTCGAAAAGACTTTATTTTATATTTAGGATTTCTTTGTCGGATTCTATCTTCCTTTGCTTCAAGAATAAATTTATTTCTTCTTGCTATACTTTCTGCATGACTTTTTATTGACGTTGCATAAAATCCTTTTCCAAAATCTTTATAGCCTTTTCCCATTGTTACATCAATTTCATTGAAATCATATGTTGTTCCATGAAATAAATCTTTCAATTCAGCCAGCCTCCTCTAATGCATCTATATATGATTTCAGATCCTGTAAAATCCCTTTTATTCCCATAGAATTATACTCATCATAACAAGTAGCAATATACGGAAGCAAGTCGTACTTATCTAAAAGATCACTGACTTTACTAAAATCAATATTCCATTCTTTCTTCATACAATTAGCAATTGTTATCTGCATATCTAGTACATTATCAGTTCTTGTCATATAATACCCTCATTATTCTAACCCTACTTAGAAATCTCTTATATTTTTATTTTTTCCAAAATATCCCAAGTATCATTTATATTAAAATGCAACAAAATTATTACACAAATCTATTTTTTATTATAAAATACCCAATCAAATTGATAGCTATATTACCAATTTAGTGAAATTATATTTCTTTATATGTTGGAAGCTCATCTATCAATTTCTCTGTTTTAATACTAACATTAATTACTGAAATAAGTAAATCAAAAATGTATGTTGGATGCAATGGATCATTGGGATTATCTGTAATGCGACTATTTTTGTCTTGTGTTATCGCATATTTCTCCATTACCCACTCAATTGCAGACTTTCCATTAATCACATAATCATATGCTATGTTTGGAATATTTCTTATTGTAATGTACTCATTATAGATAATAGTATCTTTCTGTACTTCTTTTCCAACCTTAGCAAAACGCATTTTGGTTACAGAATAATCATCTTTTATCTTTTCAATCTGCAGCCCTATATCTTCCTGATTTTCTGGTTTTTCATAATTCAGGTGTATTGCAGCCAGCTCTTTTCCGATTCGAACATACTCCGTGAAATTATCTAACATAGGTATCCTTGGCATTTCCTTAGAAAGATTATCCCCATAATTACTGATATAATCCTTATGCTGTAATACTGCATAAACATAATAAAAGATGGACTCTTTATCTACTTTTCTTCCATATACTTCCTGAAATTTTTTAAGTGCTGCATCTGAAATAGCATTCCGTTTTCTATATTTCGGACCTATTGACGAGTCAGAATCCCCTGTGAAATCATACAATGTCATCTGTTGAGAGGAATCTTCAATTTTATCATAAAAATACATGGGCATACAGAGTGAATGTTCCATAAAATTCAAATCCTGTATACAATCGGTCATTAATACAGAAAAACCTTTTTTAATTGGTGCCCCAGAAACACAAATAACATAGTTTTCCGTTGTTTCTTCCGGGAAAATACTGTCCCATCTTGAAGGCATTTCTATAATTGGTATATTGTATGATAAATGCTTTTTACAAAATGGTCTGTAAGCAACAACTCTGGCACAATTACTTGTATTAATCTTTTCATTTTTACTGAATTGTCTAAATAGTCCTCGTGACCAACTAATTTTCGTTTCATCATTAGAACGAATATTCTGCAGATACGTTTCTCTTGTTTTAATATCAGCCAAAGAAATCCCTTTGCCTACATTTTCTTCGAACTGCTGATTACAACGACTACACTCCTTATTATAAAAATCAATCATCCGATTTGCATTACTAATTGCTTCCTGTCTTGAGAAATTATATACCCAGACATCTCTATTAGTAGAGAGCCCTGATGCATAGTTATCTAAGAATATACTTTCCTTTTCTCTTTTTTTCTTATCCCCAAGTGCAATAAAATTCATAAAATTAGGATTTCTTTGATTTAGCCAATCATTATTTGCATTGGGTGTCAAATAATTCCAACGCATGTTTTTTATACTTTTAAAATCCCTGATAATACCCAATTTTTGCTCTCTGGTAAGGTAATCTCCTATATCATAATAACGTATATAACCATCCTTCTTGCTTCCTTTTTTCTTAACAAGAATAGTAATTGCAACCGGCGTCCTGGAACCCGAACCAAATATTTTGCCGCCTTCTTTACGAGACAACTCTCCTGAAGTACGTTGATTTCCTCTTAAATTAAAACAATATATTGAATTAAACTCCTCTATCAGACATTGCCTGAAACCATCCAATGCAACACTATCTATATATGCACCGTTACTTACAAACCCAATTATTCCATCATCTTGTAATCTATCCGATGCCCATCTGAATGCTCTGATATAAGTATCATATGCATTTCTTGTAAGCGTTGCTTTAGATTTTGCTACATAGGTATCAGCCAGTCTGTTATCCAAATATTCATAAGAAACATTCTGGTTATTATCATTTCCTGATTTTTGTCCTACTGAATAAGGTGGATTACCTACAATTACAGTGATAGGTGCTTCTAATTGTTTTATTGCACGTTCAGAGTTCTGGCGAAATAGTGCATTATTTGCATATGCAGACACTACTCCTTCTGTTCCTTTACTATGTATTGTTTCAGAAAGAGCAAACGTATCTGTAAGAACAATTCCTTCAAATGCAGTATAGTCCGTAGCTTTCATGATATCATGAAAAGTCTCTTCAATATTAACTGCTGCAATATAATATGCCAGCAGAATGATTTCATTTGCGTGGATTTCTGCCGTATATTTATACAGCATATGATCCATATCAATCAAACCACTTCTTAATAATTGCACAATAAAAGTTCCTGTTCCTGTGAACGGATCAAGAATGTGCACCCCTTTACTATTAATATCACATCCAAATCTTTCCATTAAAATGTCATTAACACTCTTCAAAATAAAATCTACTATTTCTATTGGAGTATATACAATTCCTAACTTTGCTACCTGTTTAGGCAAAGCTACCTTAAAAAACTGTTCATATAATTCAATTACAATTGCCTGTTTCGCCTCTGCATTATCAATTCCTTTTGCTCTTTCCTGAACACTTAAATAAAATCTGTCTAATGTCTCCTGCTCTTTATCTAAGGCTTTTTCTCCAAGAATATCCAACATCTTCTGCATAATAATAGATACTGGATTACTTTTTATAAATTCATAATTATCAAAAAGTGCATCAAATACGGGCTTTGTTATCATATGTTCTGCAAGCATTTCCACAGCATCATCTTTTGTAATGGATGGATTCAAGCTGTCTTTGAGTTCAGTAAGGAATTCAGTAAATTGTGGCTTTATATCAGGTTGTTTAATAAGCAGATTGATTTCTGCAATGTGCCTGTTCGCAATCTCTGCAATATCCTTTGCCCATGTCTCCCAGTATTTTCTTGAACCACATTTCTTTACTATTTTTGCATATATGCTGTTTTTCCACTTTTCCAGTTCATCAAATTTCAAGCTTAACTGTGAAAAAGATTCATAGCGTTCTTGCCCTGTTCCATCGCCTGCTGGCTCTTCTCGCCCGGTAACGCCTATTATTTGAATATTATCAGGTTTTTTCTTGTTAAGTTCTATCTTATTAATCGTATTATTAAATCTATCATCATGAGCTCTCAAAGCCTGCAATACATCCCAGACAATTTTATAACGTCTGTTATCATTTAATGCTTCTTCCGGTTCTAATCCTGCTGGTATTCCTATTGGTAATATAATATATCCGAATTTCTTACCTTCAGCCTTTCTCATAACTCTTCCAACTGATTGTATAATATCTACAATCGAGTTTCTTGGATTCAGAAACATAACTGCATCCAATGCAGGAACATCTATTCCTTCTGATAAACAACGTGCATTAGACAATATTCTACACTGATTCTCTGGTATATCTTCTTTTAACCATTCTATTTTTTCTTTTCGATATAATGCATTCTGTGTTCCATCGACATGTTCTGCCTCAACAGTAACCAAATCTTCATCATGTCCGTATAGCTTTAATTCATCTTGTATTTCTCCAATTAATTGAACAAATCTTTTTGATCCCTTTATATCGCTGCAGAATGCTACCGCTTTTTTCATTTTTTGAGGATCATTTTCAAAATAGTTCTCTTCACCTTCAAACAGTGTTTTTTTAGAAAGTCCATTCAGGCAACCTACAATTTTTATACTATCATCTAATGTTAATTCACTATCTGCATCTGTTAAAAGATTTTGTAAAGCACGATTTACATATCCTTCATCAACAGCAAGCACAATAACTTTATAGTCTGACAATAATCCCTGTGAAACCGCATCTGAAAAACCAAGTGTATGAAACGTTTTTCCATATATTTCTTCATCATCCATAGAGCAAAGAATTGCACTATTCTTACTTGCCTTTTGCTTACTCTCATCCCCATATATACGCGGAGTCGCTGTCATATAAAGCCTTTTATCACTATTTATATAATCATTATCATGAACCTTTACAAAATTACTTTCGTCTTCACCAACCAATGTTACGCCTGTGGTTCGATGTGCTTCATCACAGATTGTAATATCAAATTTTAAACCTGTTATTTTTTGAAACTTTGAAACAACCTCAATAGACTGATACGTTGAAAAAAAGAACCTTATTCCATTATATTGCGTTGAATTTATTAAATTATTATATTCTGCAACTAATGCCTGTACATTGGTTGTAGCCGGAATGACAGTATCTGTTATAGATTGATACGTGTCATTATTCAGACGGCTTGCTTTTGGATCTGAACAGATAGCATATACCTGATAATTATATTTACATTCCGCTGTCCACTCCAGCAAAGACTGATTTAACAGTGATATTGATGGAACTAAAAATAACACATTACCTTTTCCCTTAGTCAACGCCTCAACAACTTTTAATGAAGTAAATGTTTTACCGGTTCCACAAGCCATAATCAATTTTCCTCTATCTGATGAATGAAAACCGTGTAAAACATCCATAACAGCTTTTAATTGATGAGGTCGTACTTCTTTCTTATTGCGTACTTTTATGCTATCTACATTATCTACAGAAAAGGACTCCCAATCTATACCGGTTTCTTTTAAATCCTGTAAGCGAATACGATTCACTGGCGGTATTTGTCCCTCAATTATTTCATTTGCTGTACTTGTCCACTTATCCGTAGTCGAAATAATAATACGACCAGAGAAGCGTATCTGAGTTCCATTAATGTTAAAAGGCTTTCCGGATGCACTTAAAAAAGTATCAACATCCTCCTTTGATACTGCGTGTTCTTCCTTATAAAATTTACATTGTATTGCATGGTATTCATCAGTTCCATGTACTTTTGCCACTAAGTCTATACCATAATCATGCTTATTTTCATTATACGGAAATTCATTCCATGTCCAGACCTTTTCATATATTTCACTATACAATGGACTTGTAAGCAATATTTTTTTTATAAGTTGTTCAAAGCGAAATCCCTGATCACTCTTATTATTACTAATTGTTCTCATATAGTTTAACAAAACATCAAAACCAGCCACATTAATCTCCTTCTCTTACTATCAAACTTCCCCTATAGTCATCATTATACATACTTATAATAGCATATTTTTATGTGAATCTATACTCTATTTTGCAATTATTTCAGAAGTACAAACACTCCTTATAAAAAATCCCCACAATATCTGCCATACAGACACTGTGGGGATTTCCTACCTAAATATCATATACATTATACTTCATCCAGCTCTTGAACAGATCAATCCACTGGGCACACTGGTCGTTGATCTCTTTGCCTTCTTTCATGGCAGTTTCCTTAGTTGCCAGTGCATAGCCATGTCCGCCATGAGGGAATACGTGGTATTCAAAGTTCACCCCGACCTTACGCAGTGCTTCTGCGAAAAAGAGTGAATTTTCCAAAGGAACGGCTCCATCTTCAAAGGTATGCCACATAAAGGTCTGCGGGAAATCGGACGTAACCTGATTCTCCAGGCTCAGCTTCTCTTCCAATTCTGTGGCAGAGAGTCCAAGTGGTGCATAGCCCTGTTCTGCTTCGCTGCCCATAATTTTTACAAAGGAACCTCTATGTGCAAACTCGCCGGAGGTAATAACCGGATAAGCCAGAATCTCACCATTTGGCTGATAATCCTTCATCGTTGCTCCGACTTCCTGCTTCATCAGCTCTTCCAGCCATGCTTCCTTCCAAAAGCAGCCAAGGCTTGCTGCCAGATGTCCACCTGCAGAGAAGCCTGCAACGAGGATCTTGTCTGCATCAATATGATATTCTGATGCATGCTTTCTTACATAAGCTACAGAAACCGCCAATTCCAGTAAATGCTGCGGGAATTCTGCCCCCTGTCCGGCTACATCATAATGCAATACCGCTGCATGAGCGCCCGTTGTCATGAACTGCAGTGCGATTGCCTCCCCCTCTCTTGGAGAAACATGCTCATATCCGCCACCCGGACAGATCACGATCATCGGTCTGTTACGCTCCCCATACACCTCTGGATAATCCTCATGTGCATAGATAGTAAGCGTTGCCTGCACAGAATGTGCGATTTTGATATCAACTACTTCATATTTCATACCTTTTTCCTTCTTCCTAAATAACTTTCCTGATTTTCTGAAGATATATACTAAAAAATCGTGCATACACACTAACTTGCTTTAATCCAAATGAAATACTGTCTTCAGATCAATACTTACAGGGCTGTTATCTGGATTGGTTTCCATGATATCTGCCATATAATCCCACCATTTACGGTTAATCGCAGTATCAGCGCCCTTAGCCCACAGAGATTCGTCCTCGATCTCAATATAACCAAACAGGGTCAATGTCTCTTTGTCCAGGAAAATCGTATAATTCTTACCGCCATGCTCATGAATCATATCCTTCATCTCCGGCCATAACAGATTGTGTCTTCTCTCATACTCTGCTTCCTGTCCTTCATACAGCTTCATTTTAAATCCCTTTACCATAATTGTAAACCTCCATTCATATACTGAAATACAGTAGTTTCTGTTCACTCGTACCTCGTTCCAGCAACAATTTATGCACACAAAATCAATTGCATTGATTTTGGCGCATGCAAACTCGTGATTTTCATGCATAATCTGCATGAAAACACTTCGCGTCATACTACCTGTGTACAGCAACATACAATATCATTGTAACGATTCCACACGACTGCTTCTCTCCATTTGCATACGAATAATTCCTAAAAACGACCCTGTGTCAGAACCTGATTCTTGCTCTTGCGGTAGGCAGCTTATGCTCTTCCTCGTGCTGTGCCTTGTACTCTTTGATCACATCCATAAAAAGCTCACCGTATTTCTCATATTTTGCCTGTGCCACACCACTGATCTCCAGCATCTCTTCTCTGGTAACAGGAAGATATGTACTCATTTCCTGCAATGTTTTATCAGCAAATACCACATATGCAGGAACATGCATATTTCTGGCTGTCTCATTTCGCAGATTACGCAATATCTCGTATAGTTCCGGATTGCTGGATGCCGCCCTTCTCCGGATACCTGTCTGTGGTTTCAGCTGTACTCTACGCTCTACTGTCACCTTTTCCTGCTCCTTTGGAAGCTTCAGCATGACCTGTTCTCCCTTGACCGTGATATCATAAGAGTTCTCTGTTAGTTTCAGCAAACCATACTCATCATTCGTCTGATTCAGATATCCTTTGGCAAGCAACTGTTTCACAATCTGTTTAAGACGTTCCATGCTGGCATCCGTGACTGTACCATAATAGCTGTTCTCATTCAATCTGTAACGCAACACCTTTTCACTCCTGCTGCCACGCAAAGTCTCCAGAATCGTGGTCATGCCATACCGTTCCCTGCATTCCTCGATGCAGCAGAGAATAATTCTTGCATATCTGGATACGTCCACTTCCTCGTAATTCTGCAGGCAATTACTGCAATTGCCGCAATATCCCTTTGCCGGCTCTCCAAAATACCCCAGCATATATTCACGCAGACAGTCTTTCGTGTAGCAGTAATACGTCATTTTCTTCAGACGCTCCCTGTCTTTTGCAATGACTTCTTCCAGTTCCGTCTCGCTGAGTTCCTCATTTTCTCTGTTATTTTCAATGAAAAACTGATTGGTTCGTACATCCTGTCCACTGTAGAGCAGAATACACGAAGATGGTTCTCCGTCTCTGCCTGCACGCCCCGCCTCCTGATAGTAACTCTCCATATTCTTGGGCATATTGTAATGGATAACAAATCTCACATCCGGTTTATCAATTCCCATTCCAAACGCATTGGTTGCTACCATAAGACTGCATCTGTCATATATGAAATCATCCTGGTTCGTGCGTCTCTCCTCGTCACTCAGTCCTGCATGATACTTGGTCACGGCAATGCCTCTGGCTTTGAAATTCTCATACACTTCCTCCACCAGCTTCCTTGTAATGCAGTAGATAATGCCACTCTCGCCCTCATGCTCCTGCAAAAGGCGAAGCACCTGTTCCATCTTATCCTTTGCCGTCCTCACTTCAAAATACAAATTACTTCTGTCAAATCCCGTAGTTACGATACGTGGATTGCGAAGCTGCAGGATTCTTGTTACATCTTCTCTGACAGGCTGCGTTGCGGTAGCTGTAAAAGCCCCTACTACTGGTCTTCTTGGTAATCGGTCAATAAATTCTACAATTTTAAGATAACTTGGACGGAAATCCTGTCCCCATTGCGACACACAGTGAACCTCATCTACACTGATGAAAGAAATATCCGCATGTATGGCAAAATCAAGAAAAGACTCTGTCAAAAGCCTCTCCGGCGCTACATATATGATCTTGTATTTACCTTTTCTTGCAAAATCCAGTGCCTTAAAATACTGCCCCTGCGTCAGTGAACTGTTCAGATATGCTGCGTACACGCCCGCCTGATTCAATGCAGCGACCTGGTCTTTCATGAGGCTGATCAAGGGAGAAATTACCAGAGTAATTCCCTGAAACATCAATGCCGGAATCTGATAGCACAGGGATTTACCGGCACCCGTTGGCATGATGCCGAACACATCCTGTCCTGCCAAAAGTCCATCTATCAATTTCTCCTGTCCTTCCCTGAAGGAATCATATCCAAAATATTTTTTTAAAACCTGATATTTATCCATACAAAAACTCTTGCCTTTCCATGACCAGTATATCTATACGCTGTAAAAGGCAGCCCTTATGGACTGCCTTTGGCTTTCATCTGCTTCTTCTTCTCAAATAGTTCAATAATGCTCTCGACTCTTCTCTTTACAACAGGCTCCTGAAAAGGCTTCTGTATATAATCTGCCACTTCATAGCTATATGCCTTGTGAATATTTTCATCATTTACATTAGCACTGATCAATACTACCGGAACATCCTGCAGCTGATTCTCTTTCATGTATTTCAGAACTGCAAAACCATCGCATGTGGGCATAACAATATCCAACAGTACTGCTGCCGTATCTTCTCTGCCCTGCTCCAGGGCTTCTATCGCCTCGCTGCCATCTGCACATTCCTGAATATCATATTCATTTTCAAAAATGCCGCTTAAAATGTACCTGTTCACTGACTTATCATCTACTATAAGTATCTTCTTCTGCTGCTGCGTCATCTTTCTACCCCTTACACGTCAATCCCTATGATGTCTATTAAATTGTTAACATAATTCTAACCTATTCCACGGTAATTGACAAGCATTGTTTTATATAATAGTTTCTTTTCCACCACGAATATATAGGAACATTGCCGCTATAAGTACGCCAAGTATCACGACTCCACCAAAGATCAGCAGTGGAATCTTTCTTACCATATTCTGATAGATATGCGCATCCTTCTGCAACAGCTCCGGCTGTTGATAAGTAATTCCCTGAATCATATAGTCATAGTCTGTCTCATGCAGATTGCCGTCTTCATAAGCACCATACTGCCAGACATATAATATACCCTGCCGCAGGGCAGCCACTGTCTTTTGCTGATACACTCCCTGCAGCTTATCACTGCTGTATTCTAATGCTGTATCACTAACAAAATACCAGTTATCCTGTATCTTCTTCTGGGTCACTGTGTCCTCTCCTGCGAAGAAATCTCCCAGATACGGATATAGCTTATGAAGCTCTTCCGGTGTCAGTTCTCTGTCTCCATCCAGTTCACCTCTGGTATTGGTCAGCTGATGCAGCATATCCATTTCACCCCAGATGTCTCTGGCTATAAACTGCACGCTTTCTCCAAGCCCATTGGTATGCATATACTGCGCCTGAATGTCCGCATCCTGATCCGAAGTAATCTCTTTCCAGCCGGGATTCAACTCATAAGAAACACCCCACTGTTCATTCTCATAGGTCAATGCCTCTTCGTTCTGTGTATACACAATACTGTCTATCACTTCACGAAGCATTTCTTCCATCGCATCAGACACCTCTCCAGTATAACTTCGCAATGTAATATTATACATTCTGCTATCCCGGATTGTATCATATTGTACGCACTGTACTGCCTTTTCCTCATATTGCTGCCCGAAGGAAAAGACGATATATTTGGCAGTTTCATTCTCATACAGTGAAAAATCATCTACTGTATATCCATGCTCTTCGTAGGTATTTTGAATGGTCTGTGCCAGCTCCCGTACACTTTCATCAGGAACAGAATGCATATTGTAAAGATACGTTACATCCTGATTCTCATTTACAGTTACCACGATCTCATAAGAATCATCCTGCGCAATTGCATTTAACACAATTCCCGCTTCTTTATAATAAGCTTCTATCTTATCCCGGTCTCCGCCTGCTTTCTGTAGATACGGATCGTCCTCTGCAATTTCCTGTTGTAGGATATAACAGTCATCCGGGAGTGATATTTCCATTGGGGCAGCTTCAACTGACACCTGCGTCATTTCCTGTTCTGCAAATGCCTGCAACGGCCAAAGCAGACATACCAGACCTACTGCTATCATCATATGGCTTTTATGCATTGCTCTTCTTATCTTTCCTTTCAGTCTTTGCAGTGCATTATCTGCTGACTTTTCATCTCTGCCCAATACTTTTGCGATTTGTGAATATGTCATCCCTGTCAGATATAAGTCCAGCACCTGTTTTTCAAATCCACTTAACTCTTTCTCTATCGCAGCCTCAATATCTGCTACATTTTCCTTATCAATCAGTAAGGCCTCAGGGTTGGTATCCGTCCCTGAGGTCAATCTGTTCACAAGTGCCGTATCAGCGCTTTCATTCTCTTCCTGTTCATTCTCTGCCAGATTGGCATAAAGAGAAATATAGGAATTCAATGGGGCATGCTTCTCTCTTCTGGAAGCCTGCACCGCAGTATACATCTGTCTGGATATACACAGATCAGCAAAGGTATAGAAGCTTGCATCTCTGCCTGCATCATAGTCCCTGATTGCCTTGAACAGACCAATCATCCCTTCCTGTATCAGATCATCACTGTCTGCTCCCAGGATATACATGGATTTGGCTTTTCTGCGCACCAGATTCTTATACTTGTCCATAATGTAATCTGTGATCTGCTTCTCGCCCTGACGCAGCCGATCGATCAGTTCTTCATCTGTACTTCCCTGATAATCCTCGTACATAATAAGCTCCATTTACTGTAATCTCTGACGTACAATCTCATAAGCCAGCACACCTGCTGCCACGGATGCATTCAAAGAATCAATATCTCCCTTCATGGGAATTGATGCAATAAAATCACACTTCTCTTTTACCAGTCTGCCAACGCCTTCTCCTTCATTACCGATGACCAGACCGATAGGTCCTGTCAGATTCAGGTCATACATAGTCGTTCCACCCATATCAGCGCATACGAACCACAGACCTTCTTTCTTGAGTTCTTCTATTGTCTTGGCAAGATTTGTTACTCTGGCAACAGGTGTATAATTCAATGCCCCTGCTGATGTTCTGGCAACGGTAGCAGTCAGCCCCACTGCACGATTTTTAGGAATGATTACACCATGCGCTCCAGCCAGATTCGCGGTACGGATAATCGCTCCCAGATTGTGTGGGTCTTCAATATTATCCAGCAAAAAGACAAAAGGCGGTTCTCCCTTATCCTTTGCTGCCTGTAATATATCCTCTACCTCTGCATATTCATAAGCTGCCGCATATGCAATGACTCCCTGATGTTTGCCAGTCGAGCTGATCTGGTCCAGTCTTTCCTTCTCTACAAACTTCACCAGAGCATCGTGCTTCTTGGCTTCTCGTTTAATTGTCTGGATAGGGCCATCCTGCAGGCCATCCTGAATCAGAATCTTGTCCATAGGCTTGCCGGAACGCAGTGCCTCAATGACTGCATTTCTGCCCTCTATCGTAAACTCTTCATATCTCATATTATTCCTCATTTCTACGCACGTCCTTTGCGCCCATCCATGCCCTCAAAGTCTTAAATAAGTTCCAGTCTGTCCAGCCCTGTCTTCACCAGCTCCACAATGCGGGCAGTCTCACCCTGCAGATACAGATATCCGCATACAGCCTCGAACCCTGTGGCTTTTCGATAGTCCTCCAGGCTCATATTCTTGGCAGAAGAATTGATCTTGCTGTTCTTTCCACGCCGGTAGACATCCAGCTCCTTCTCTGTCATAACATCCTGAATCGCTTCTACTATAGCCGCCTGGGCAGATGCACATACAATCCTGGTTGTCTGCTTATGCAGTGCGTGAACAGCCTGCTGTCCTTTCTCTACAATCAATGTCCTGATCACAATTTCATATGCTGCATCGCCGATATAAGCCAGCGTCAGAGGCGAATAAGTCCGGATGTCGTTACCTTTTTCTCCTGTCTGCTGATGGATTTCTTTTATAATACTCAGATTTTCTTCCATTTTACACCCTCGCGTGTATCTTCCAGAACGATGCCTTTTTCCAGAAGCTCTGCCCTGATTGCATCTGCCTTGGCAAAATCTTTCTCTTTCTTTGCAGCCTTACGCTCTTCGATCTTGGCTAATACATAAGTCTCCAACTCAGCATCTACACCGTTATCCTGCTGTTTTGCTGCATGCGCAGTTGTAAGATTCAGAGAAAGCACCTCATCGAAGCTTTCTGCCAGTGCATACTTGGTCGCATCTGAAATATCTGCCTTTAACATATCATACAATACAGTGATTGCCATGGAAGTATTCAGATCATCACACAATGCTGCTTCAAATTTATCACGATATTCCTTCAACGCATTCTGGTCTACTTCGCCCTCCTGCTGCAAGGAACCTATCTTCTTCACCAGTTTATCGTATGCCGCACTCATATTATCCAGTACTTCATAAGAGAATTCCAGCGGCTTACGATAATGAGACTGTAAACAGAATAATCTGTACACCAGAGGATCATAGCCCTTCTCTTCCAGCAAGGATACAGTCAGGAAATCACCCTTGGACTTGCTCATCTTACCGGATTTATCATTCAGATGATGTACATGGAACCAGTAATTGCACCACTTATGTCCCAAGTAGGACTCACTCTGTGCAATTTCATTGGTATGATGTGGGAAAATATTATCCACGCCACCGCAGTGGATATCCATATATTCACCCAGATGCTTCATACTGATACAGGAACACTCAATGTGCCATCCAGGATATCCTACACCCCATGGGCTGTCCCACTTCAGCTCCTGAGCGTCGAACTTGGATTTGGTGAACCACAGAACGAAGTCACTCTTATTCTTCTTATTCTCATCCTCATCTACATCATCACGTACACCTACCATCAGCTCTTTTTCGCTCTGGCTGGAGAATACGTAGTAATCCTTTAATTTGGATGTATCAAAATAGATATTGCCGCCTGCTTCATATGCATAGCCCTTCTCCAGAAGAACAGTGATCATATGAATAAATTCAGGAATACAGTTCGTAGCAGGCTCTACCACATCCGGAGTCTTGATGTTGAGCTTGCCACAATCCTTAAAGAATGCATCTGTATAGAATTTTGCAATTTCCATAACTGTTTTGTGTTCACGCTTTGCACCCTTTAGCATCTTATCTTCGCCGGTATCTGCATCGCTGGAAAGATGTCCTACATCCGTGATATTCATGACTCTCTTCACATCATAACCAATATAGCGTAATGTCTTTTCCAGAATATCCTCCATAATATAACTGCGCAAATTGCCAATATGTGCAAAATGATATACGGTAGGTCCACAGGTATACATTGCCACCTTGCCATCTACGTTTGGTACGAATTTCTCTACCTTTCTTGTCAATGTATTATAAAAAGACAACTTGTTTTCCATTTATCTCAATCTCCTTTTCTTTATTTGTTCTCAGATTTCTTGAGCATTTTTAATTCCCGCTCCAGTTCGATGATTCGGTTGGTCATCTCAGAATTTGCATGCTGTAATGCCTTGATATCTTCGTTTACAGGATCTGGAAGATCGACCTGATTCATATCTTCTCTGACCAGCTTCTGATTATTGCGCCTTACAATTCTACCAGGCACACCGACTACAGTACAGTTAGGCGGCACTGCCTCCAATACTACACTGCCTGCTCCGATCTTGGAATTCTCTCCTATTGTAAAAGACCCAAGCACCTTGGCTCCGGCACTGATCATGACATTATCGCCAATCGTCGGATGTCTCTTACCATGCTCCTTACCAGTACCACCAAGTGTTACTCCCTGATATAAAGTAACATTATTTCCTACAATCGCCGTTTCACCTATAATAACACCATTTCCATGATCAATAAAGAAATTCTCGCCGATCTGCGCACCGGGATGAATCTCGATGCCGGTCTTGTGACGGCCGTGCTGGCTGACCCAGCGGGCAAGGAAAAAGTGCCCGTGCTCATACAGCCAGTGGGCAATGCGGTGGTAAACCAGGATATGGAAGCCGGGATACAGCAGGATGACCTCCAGCACACTGCGTGCGGCGGGGTCTTTGCGCTGGATGTTCCGTGCGTCCTCCAATAAGCTCATGTGGGAAACCCTCCCTTTTTGTTCAGCCGCCTCAGTGCGGCTCTCTCTTTTTGACAGATACTATAATAACACATGCAAACTTCAATGTACAGTGCTTTGGTAGGAATTGACGGAGAAAAATCCCCCTCCGCGCAGGGGTTATGGGGCGGGAAACGGGTTTTCGGTAGAGTAGCCAAAATTCCGGGAGATACAGCCAAAACCTTTTCACACAGGAATCCTACAGAAAGCATTGACACATTTTGCGTTTCTATGATAAAATATAACGAAAACAAATGCGAAGGAAAAGGAGAAGCGGACGAATGCTGTCAAAAATGAACGCTGAACTGAAAAAGCAGTTTGCAGCCGTTTTTGCGGTGGGTTCCGTGTTTCCTTTTTTCGCTTTTTGAACTTTTCCGTTTGTGGAAAAGTTCTTTTTTTTGCCTGTCCGCGGGCTGCAATGCCCGCATCCGCCCATCCGAAATACGAACAGGGAGGTAAAAGAATATGCTGCTCATCAACGCTGTAAACGCTGCGGGCCGCCCGGTGGAGCTTTTCGTGAAAGACGGAAAGATCGCCGCCGTGGGTCAGGACCTTTCCGCACTGGCCGGGGAGGGGGAGACTGTCCTCGATGCCGGTGG
>ERZ773143.1695-NODE-1695-length-18443-cov-3.799543_pt1 | contig 18443 bp, 12 predicted proteins | sample MGYA00580852_ERZ773143 | MGnify/ENA primary metagenome ERZ773143 (study PRJEB29015, sample SAMEA2737853) | human gut metagenome | biome: human gut; feature: human-associated habitat; material: faeces | place: China | collected 2012 ... | reverse complement strand
TTCCGATCTAGATATGGATTAACTGTTGCAAAATTACGGACAGCTGCCAACTGTCGGCCGTCATACTTTTTGCGATTGCGGTAAACCCGGTAAAAAAGGGCATCATATTTCTTCAGCAGCGCTTCCCTGTATTCCGGCAGATAACGCAGGTTCATTTCCCCGCCGAGCGCACCGTAAAGGTCTTTGACCGGCAGGCTTTCGCCCTGATAAATTCCGTCTTCGCTCATCTGGTACATATACATCGTTTCCGGCAGACAGGCCAGCCGGCCGAATTTCATCATATACATCGTCAGCGTCGTATCGTTGACAAAATTGTGAGGGAAATCATGCGGAAAACCAAAATAAAAGATATTGCGGAAAATAATCGAACCGTTATGGATATAACGTCCCGACCGTATATACCTCTCGGGAGTAAAAAATTCCGTCTCTTCGCAAATACGGGCTTCTTTCATCACCCGTTCGTTGGTATAAAAAACATGCCCGCACCCGCAGCCGATGCACTCAGGATGCTCGGACAAAACATCCATCTGCTTCTGAAACTTCCGGTCGTCGCCGTAAAAATCGTCGCCGTCCAAAACGGAAAAGAACTCCCCTTCCGCCTTTTCCAGCAGCGACTTGCGGTTAAGCGAAGCCTTTTCTATGCCGATCGTGTCCATACCGGCGAAAGACATTTTATAAAGCCGGATAAAATCATGTTTATCCGTATATTCGCGGATGATTTCCTCGCTGCCGTCGTAAACGCCGTCAAGCCCGATGAGAACTTCAAAGTCAAAATTCGTTTTTTGCGCCAGAATACTGTCCAAAGCGCGTTTTATGTATTGCCGCTGGTTGCAGAACGTCACCAGCACGGATAGTTTAACCATAGTCGCTCCATTTAGTATACAACGAAAAGATACAAAAAAGACCGCCCGGCGGCAAACAAAATTTTTCTTTTATAACAAAAAAATCATTCGTTACGAATTTACAATCACGGTTGACAAAAAACGCCTTCCGGCATATTCTGACCGTACGGTTGAATTATTTTTGCTAACTTTAAAATCTTTTTGGTATGAAAACGGAGAAAATAACTTACTGCGTTGCCGAAGGGGAAACCCTCAACATCTTCGCCTCTTCGCTGGCAGCGCTTTCCCTGCGCGGAAAAACCATTATCGCAAAATTTCAGGGAACCGTGATGTACATCTCCCCGGGCTCGACGCAAACGGAAATACTGAACCGTTTCGCCCATGCGGAATACAATGCCGCCGCCATGCAGCTGACCGGCAATTTGTAAACCGCCCCGCTTTTAAGCAAAAACGCCGCCGTCTTTTCGACCGCGGCGTTTTTTGTAACAAGCCCCCGACCGAGCCGGCAGTTTCAAAATGCTTAAAGCTTTACGGATAAAAAGCTCCTTTGCCAAAATAAGTTAAACGGTCCGGCAAAAGTCCAACAAAAGCAAAGAAGTTTTTTATGAACGCACATACAATGGCACACACGACATAAAACCCCAAAATACCATGTCATCTTTGCGCCAAAATATCACAGACAAGCCTTTTACGGAGACGTCATCCGGAAACAGGGCATACTTTAGCAGATGGAAAGAAATAGGCGTAATAGAAACAGATTTTTGTCCTGACCATGTTCATATGTTAACAGAGATACCGCCTGAATTTTCAGCAAGTTCGGTCATGGACTATCTCAAAGGCAAAAGCAGTTCAGCCATATATGAACGGTGGGGGAAATGCACATCGAGGATACATGCAGACACAACAGAAAAAATACTCAAAAAAATTACAAAGCCTATCCGAAATCAACTGAAAAAAAAACGCGGGGCAAAGTCAATTAACAACGGATTTTTACCCGTTTACGGTGAACCAAGCAATCTTCGCCCTGTCAGATCATCATACGCCTTTAAGACATTTGCCGGCACATCAGGTTTACACCCGCATACGAAGAACCACCGGCCGGGACGCGGCGCTTTTTCAACGGTTATGCGCCTTGCCCTGATCCGATAAGCTCAGGCCTCCGACCGGGTCTTGGGCTTTCTCCCCCTCTTTTTTGCCGCCGGCGCACCCGCGACCGGCGCCGGGGCTTCCGCCGGCAGGGACTTTCGCCCTCTTTTCTTCGCCGACGTCACAACTTCCAGTTCCGAAGTGCAATGCGGACAGCGAATCGCCGCCAACGGAATCTGCTCGCAGCAATAAGGGCATTCCCTGGTCGTCGGCGCCGCCGCTTCTTCCTTGCTGTCCAGCGTGCTCTGAACTTTGTTGATGCCTTTAATCAGCAAAAACACGGCAAAAGCGACAATGGTAAAACTGATGACCGCATTCAGAAAATTGCCGACGTTCAGCGTAGTGGCACCGGCCTGAGCCGCCTGCGCCAGCGAGGCGTAAGCGCCGTGATGCCCCGGCACGTCTTTCAACACGAAAAACAGGTTGGAAAAATCCATACTGCCGATCAGAAGCCCGATCGGCGGCATGATAATGTCTTTGACCAGCGAGTCGACAATCTTGCCGAAAGCGGCGCCGATAATGATACCGACAGCCATGTCTATCACGTTGCCGCGCATGGCAAATTTTTTAAATTCGTTAAAAAAAGACCTCAACATAACGATTCTCCCGCTGTTTACCCTTCATCTTTCATCCGCGGCAAAAACAAATTCCGCCTTTCGTTTTCTCTCCGCCGGAATACGCCGACGGCGCCGCAGGCCTCTTTTTTGGTTTCCGCGGCATAAGAAAGCCGCCTTTCAGGCGGCTCTTAACATATTCTTTTCAGCTGACTTTTTCAACCTGATTAAATTCCAGTTCGACCGGAGTTGAACGCCCGAAAATCGAAACCGAAAGCTTCAGCCGCGACTTTTCGGCGTCAACGTCTTCAACCAAGCCGATAAACGAAGCGAACGGTCCGTCACAGACGCGAACCTGCTCGCCGATCTCGAAATTGACCACCGTTTGCGGCCGCTCAACGCCTTCTTCAATCTGCCTGATGATACGATTGGCCTCGGCATCGGAAATCGCCTGCGGCTTGTTGCGCGCACCGAGAAAACCGGTCACCCGCGGCGTGTTTTTAACAACGTGCCAACTGTCGTCCGACATTTCCATTTTCACCAGTACGTAACCGGGAAAGAACTTGCGTTCGGAATTGACTCTGGAGCCTTTTTTGATTTCAACGATATTTTCGGTAGGGACCATCACTTCCAGAATTTTATCTTCCATGTTTTTCAATCTTTCTTTGTGGTATAAATTGACCGACCGGACACAATGGGGCGCTTGGTTCTCTTTGTTCGGTTTTGCCATTACGGCGATTATCAACATCGTGGGGGTTCCCCGTTTCGGATACATGGCTTGTGCTTGGGGGGCGTTCGTTTGTTATGCGAGTATGATGTTGGCCTCTTTTTTTATCGGGCAGCGTGTTTACCCGATACGCTATGATTTGAAGTCGGCTTTCCGCTATACACTGTTGGCGGTTGTGCTGTATGCGGTGGCGATGGTTGTCCCTATCGAATCCCTCTTTTTGCGTTTGGCATTCAGGACTCTGCTTTTGGGTGTGTTCTTGGTCTATTTGTTCCGTCATGATTTGCCGATGAACGAGGTTCCCGGGTTAAGACGTTTCGTGTCCAAGTTTTGAAAGAGCGGTTTTGAGTTTCCGGTATTTTAATAAAAGTAATTATGTCATTTCCCAAATTCGTTGATTCCGTCAAAAGGTTTTTGACTCATTATCTTGATATGAGTCAAGACAGGGAAGAAGAGGCGGCTTCGGTAGAAGCGATTCGCGCAGGAGTGGAGTTTAAGGGTTCTACGATTCTTATTTTGGTATTCGCGATATTTATCGCTTCGTTGGGATTGAATACCAATTCGGCCGCTGTGATTATCGGCGCTATGTTGATTTCACCTCTGATGGGTCCCATCATGGGTATCGGATTGGGGTTAGGTATCAATGACTATGAGTTGATAAAACGTTCTTTTCGGAATTTGGCAGTCGCAACGTTGTTCAGTGTGATAACGTCGACTATTTACTTTTGGGTTTCACCCCTGAATGAGGCCCGAAGCGAATTACTCGCTCGTACTTCGCCGACTATCTACGATGTGTTGATCGCTTTTTTCGGAGGATTGGCGGGTATCGTGGCGATATCGTCCAAACAAAAAGGAAATGTTTTACCCGGTGTCGCCATTGCCACGGCGTTGATGCCGCCGTTGTGTACGGCGGGATTCGGGTTGGCTACCGGTAATTTCTATTATTTTTTCGGAGCGTTTTATTTGTTTTTCATCAATTCGGTTTTTATTGCGTTCGCAACGACTTTGGGCGTGAAGTTAATGAAATATTCGAAGAAGGAGTTTGTGGACGATGAACGACGCAAGAAGGTGGAACGAATGGTGTATACCATTTTGATACTGACTATGGCTCCGAGTATTTACCTTACTTACAATATGGTGAAAGAGAACTTTTTCGAGGTCGCAGCATCCCGCTTTGTTTCCCAGAATTTCAATTATGCCGATACTCAGGTTTTAAGTAAAAGTGCTGTGACGGAGCACGGAAAGCACATCATACGCGTCTCTTTGGTAGGAGCCGAAATCCCGAAAGATTCCATAGCTGTGGCACAGGCGAGATTGCCCCAGTATGGATTGGGCGGTGCTATATTGGAGGTTCGTCAAGGGTATGGGCAAAATCAAGCGGATATAAGTACTTTGAGCAGTGTGATGTTTAAAGATATTTATTTGCATAATCAAGAGCAGATAGCTCGCCAGCAGAAAACGATAGATTCTTTGGAAAATCTGGCATCGCATTACCAACAATATGATTCTGTGGGGGTGGAAGTCGCTCCTGAAATAAAGGTTCTTTTCCCTAATGTTACCGATATTGCCATTTCGAAAACGATTTTCAGCCGTATCGATACGGAGGCGAGAGACACGACAACTCTTGCTGTGGTGCGTCATTCCAAAGTCTTTTCTTTGTCGGAGCAAAAAAGATTCAAGGAGTGGTTACAGGCTCGTTTAGGGACAAAGAAAGTACAACTTGTCATTGAAAAATAAGGGGGCAAAATAAATTTCCTTGCGGAAACACCCCGTAATGTTACGGGACACGGCAGGGAGAGAGGGTGATGCCCTAATCCATTTCCTCTGCTGTGGTCTTTTTAACCCCTCCGTCCTATGGACACCTCCCCTATATTTTGTGTTTCAAAACACAGGGGAGGAGGACTGAAATGTCACGCAATACCATAGAGTACGAAAGGGAAGGAGGTGCTCCTTTGTTTTTAACAGCTTTATTTTTAGCAGAACTTGTCTAAACGGTCGAGTGCTTCTTGTGCAAAACTATATCCTAAGTCGAGCGCTTTTCGATACAGTTCTTTGGCTTGTTTATAATCTTTTTCCACACCTAATCCGTTTTCGTAAACTTCTCCCATTAACATATATGCTCGTCCGTATCCTTGCTCTAAACAGGGTTTTATGATTTCGTATGCTTTTTGCGGGTCTTGTACTGTTCCTAATCCGTGGAATATCATTCTGGCTAAGTCGATTCGAGCCGGTTCGTTCCCTCTTTCGATGGCTTGTATAAAGAGTTTTTCGGCTCTTTTGTAGTCTTTGGGCAGACCGTTTCCATCGAGATAATTGCAAGCCAAGTACCACATGGATTGGTTGTCTCCTAATTCATGCCCTCTGATGTATAACTTGTTGGCTAATTCTATATTTGGTGCAGTGCCTTCGCCTCTTTCATAGAGTAGTCCTAACAGACTGCATGCATCCGGATAGTTCGCATCATAAGCCATTTGTAAATAGTCCAATGCCAATTTGGGGTTACGGGGAATACCCTCGCCGTAATAATACAGACGTCCTAAGTGATACATGGCCCATGCGTTGCCTTTATCGGCTGCTTTCTTCAAATAGAATGCTCCCATAGCATTGTTTTGTGTTACGCCTTGTCCCAAAAGGTATAAAAGAGCCATACCTTTTATTGCATTGATTTCGTTAACGTCGACTCCTTTTTGATAGTATCGTTTCGCTTCGGCATAATCGATAAGTTCTTCCGGTCCGGTTCGATAGATATCTCCGATGAAACTCAGTGCGTAGGTATAGCCCATTTGGACCGCTTTTTTCAAATATTGTAATGCTTGTTCGGGATCTTGTATTTCTTCGGGTCCGTTCCAATATAAGAATCCGACATTAAAGAAACCATAAACACTATCGAGTGCCGCGGCTTTTTTATATAGTTCCAGAGCTTTGGCTTGGTTGATTGCCATTCCTCTGCCGTAGAAATACATGTCTCCTAGTTCGTTGAACGATTCGGCATGGTTTCTTTGCGTTAAATAGGAAAAATAGGCGTAAGCCGTTTTGAATTGGGCTTTTTCCAATGCATTTTTAGCATCTTTGTATAACTCTTCGTCTGACTTGTCTTGGGGTATTTCAATATCTGTTATGGTCTCGTCCACCAAATTTTTTTGGAGTTGTTCCATCCACTCCCGGGCTTCTTCATAACCTTGTTCGATAGCTTTACGGTAATAGTTCATCGCCTTTTGAGTGTCTTTTTCGAGTTGTCCGATACCATCGGTATGAAGCCTTCCCAACCAATATGAGGCCTTCCCATATCCCTGTTCCGAGGCTGCCGTAAAGCAAGATATGGCTTTCGTCAGGTTTGCCGGTATTACTTCCCCGAAAAGATATAATTCTCCCATCTTGTTGATGGCGGCGAGAATACCGTTGTCGGCGGCTAATTGGAAGTATTTGACGGATAATTCGAGATTTTGAGCCATTCCACTTTCGTTATCTTCGAATAATAATCCCAGCCGATACGTGGCTTGATGGTTTCCGCGTTTGGAGGCTTCGGTGAGCAATTCGATTTCCCGAGGTATGTCGACCTGTAATCCTCCTTTACCGTTGTGGAGGTAGTAGCTGATTCGGAACATTGCATTCGTGTTGCCCAATTCGATAGCTTTTTGGAAATAGTGCACGGCTTTTCGTTCGTTGCTCTCGGTTTCTTCGTCATTCATGTAGGTTCCTCCCAAGAAGTTGTATGCCATGCCGGTTTCGTCTTGTTCGGCAGCTCGTTCATAATATCTACGGGCGAGGTCGATATTGAGCGGAACTCCCAATCCCGATTCGTAAATCAATCCGATATGAAGCAATGTATCGGTGTCTTTGGGATTGTATTCGATGTATTGCAGGTAGTAGTCCAACGCTTTGCGATTGTCCTCTTCGGTTTCCAACGAATAGTAATATCGAGCCAAGTCCCGGGTTGCCGCTTTGTAATTCTGCTCAACCGCCAAGCGGAACATGGAAAGTCCTTTTTCAATGTCCCGGGGAATATCGGAAGACCCTTTCATGAGTATGAATCCGCAACTGTATGAACCATATCCAGATCCGTTTTGAGAGGCTTTCAAAAAATATTCATATGCTTTGCCCATATGTTTAGGGGCCAATTCTCCATTAAAATAGAGGTCTCCCAAATCGTTCAGGGCTTGAACATATCCTAAATTCGCCGATTGGGATAGAAGGTTGATATATTTTTCTGTTTCTTTGTCGGCAAGGGCTTGTTGAGCTTCTAAATAGGCTTGTCGGGCGAATGGGTCGATGTCTTTTTCTTCTTCCGATTCGTGATCCATGCGGTTCAAAAGTTGGAAAGCGCTTTCATTTCCCATAGCGGCGGCTTGACTGAGATATTCCTGAGCCTTTTCTTTGTCGGGGAGCGTTCCTTGTCCTTTCCAATACATAAAGCCTAATGAATAGAATGCATAAGGATAACCTTCGTCACACGCTTTCTGGTAATATTCCATTGCTTTCTGGTAATCTTGTCGGACACCTTTCCCTGCATAATACATGTCTCCCAGTTCGGTCAAAGCTCTGCTGTGTTTTGTTTCGGCAGCTTTTTCGTACCAATAGAACGCTTTTTCATAGTCGATGGTCAATCCGTCTTCATAGGAGTACATGTCGCCTAAATTGCACATTGCGTCCGGCATATTTTGTTCTGCCGCTTTGGTGAACCAGTTGGTGGCTCTGACCGGGTTTGCATTGACATACCACCCGAAACGGTATGCACGTCCCATGTAGTTTTGGGCAAAGGAGTATCCGCTTTCCGCGGCTTGTTGTATGAGGTTGAATCCTTTCTCTTCTTCTCCCGATATTTCTTTATTGATAATTAGCTTCCCAAGATTATACAAACAAGAAGGAATGCCGGCTTGTGCTCCTTTTTGATACCAATCGGCAGCTTTCAGGATATTTTTTTGTACTCCGTCTCCTTCTTCATAGATTAATCCCAGAGTGAACACACATGTCGGTTCGTCGCTTTTTGCTCCCATTTCATACCATTTTATGGCTTCTTTCATATCTCTTCGACAACCGAAAGAGCCATAATAATAGTATTCTCCCATGTTTTTTTGCGCTTCGGTGTAGCCGTTCTCTGCCGCTAATTTCATCCATTTGATTACTTGCGTGTCGTCCTTTTCTACGAACTGTCCTTTTATATACATAAATGCGATGGAATATTGGGCATAAGCGTTGTTGCTTTGCGCGGCTTTGGAGAACCAATAATAGGATTGTTCGTAATCGGTATCGACGCCATGTCCGTAGAAATACAGATCTCCCAAATGCGTCGCGGCTTCCGATTCTCCCATTTGTGCTGCTAAAAGCAAGGGTGCTATGGCCGATTCGTATTTTTCGATATTGTATAAATTTATTCCTCGATCGAGGAATGCTTTACTTAACGACTCGGTCATACCGGCTTCTTTTCCCGATGTTTCGAATCGGAGAGCTTTTTGATATAGTTCGCTGTTCTGCGGGTCGTCGTAATCCTGAGCGTTCATTTGTTCTACGGCGATTCGCATGAGTCCTTCATAAGCGATGTCGGCATGTTCTCCCTCCGCAATCGTTTTCAGATATTCGATGGCTTTTTCATATCCGTTTTCTTGTCCCGACTGCATATAAAGTTCGGCGATTGCTTTAATCGCATCGGAATATCCGGCTTCGGCAGCTTTTCTAAAATATTCTTCGGCTTTTTGTATGTTCGGGCTAACCACACCTTTGGCTTCGTAGTAGGCTAGTCCCAAGAAATAGTAGGCTTCGGGGATTTCCATCGTTTCGGCTTTGCGGAAACAGTTCATCGCTTTGAATTCGTCCATTTCTGCCCCTATGCCGTAGAAATAGAGTTTTCCCAATTTACAAATACATTTCCCGTCATTGAGCTGTGCTCCTCGTTGACACCAAGAGAACAATTCTTTCTGCCGGTCGGGATCATTCTCCAAGAATCGTATGACATTGTGTATAGCGTCTATGTCATTTCTTTCGGCAGCTTTTATATAGTATTCCAATTCTCGGCCAGTGAATGATGCAGGTGCTTCGCCCTCTTCGATGAGTTGCGCTATTTTACGATAGGCCGGCGAGAATTTTTGATCGGACGAAGCTAGATATAGATCCCAAGCCTTTTGTTTGTCGACATTGGTTCCGAAGCCGTTTTCATACATAACAGCCAGATAATATAGTCCGAGACTGTCTCCCAAGTCGGCCGATTTGGAGAACCATCGAAACGCTTGTTCGTCTCCTTTATTGTCCGGCATATCGTAATAGATCATCGCCAATCCGTTCATTCCTTCGGGATTGCCTAATTGTGCCGCTTGATAATAAGATTGCTGCGCTTTTTCGAGGTCTTTGTATTTTTCGTCGGATTGATAGAAGATGCCTAAATCTACGTAGGCATCGATATACTCTTTTTCAAGCGCTTTTTGTATCCATTTCAATCTTTCTTCGGAATTCCCTCTATCCATTTCGATATAGGCCAGTTTGATCATGGACCACTCATCGTCGCGTTCTTCGGCCAGTTGGAGGTATATTTTTTCGGCTTCTTCCTTATTCATGGGCATACCGTAACCGTTATCTTTCATGAATGCCATTTCTCCTATGGCCATGATGTTGTTTTGTGCTGCCGAGTTTTTATAATAGGAGAGAGCTGTATCGTAATTTTGTTCTACGAATGTCCCGTTTTCATACATGTTGCCTAACAAGTATTGGGCATATGAATTCCCGCTTTCGGCTGCTTTGGAGAACCAGTCGAAAGCCTTTTCGTAATTGCGCTCATTCAGTTTTCCCCGATAGTAGACTTTTCCTACGATGGTTTGAGCGAAGGCAAGATTTTTTTCTGCGTAGGGTAGGAATGTTTCTAAAATTCCGGGCCATAGTTGATACCCTTTTACTTTGTTGCAAAGAATGTCGCAAAGGAGATTTTGAGCTTCGGTGTTGTTTGCGGCGGCTAATTTCAGAAGGATATCCGATGCTTCTTTGTATTTGTGATTCCGGTATAGTCTGATGGCTTCTTGATAAAGTGCGGGGTTTACTCCTGTCGGGTGTGCCGCCGTCGTTTTATCGGTAATTTTCGTGTCTCGGTTTTCGATATTTCCAGTAACTGTTTTACTGTCGGGCATGACAGACGGTTTAATCGAATTTTCGGTTTGCCGGGTGCTTTCGTTCAGCAAAAGAGTTTCGAGCACTTGGTCGATTTTGGCATCGATGATGTTCAATATGCTCGTAATCATGTGGTCCCATTGTGCTTTATCGTTGAGATAGTTGCAAAGCGGTTGTGCCTCGGAAGGGTGTATTTGCCTTTGATATATCCAGTCGATTATTCGTTTCGATTTTTCGGTAATGTTTCCGATGAGTAGAGGAACGATTTTCATATCGTTTTTTTCTACTTGCTCTTTAATCCAAACGAGTTCTTTGTTTACGATATAATCCGAGGATACGAAACTTTCGCTAATCAGCAAAATGGCAATGTGTGATTGAACGATGTGATTGTGTATTTCTTCGTCCCATTTTTCGCCGATAACCAATCCTTCATCGAACCATATTTCTGCATCCGGACTCGTGTGTCGTCTAATTCGAGGTATCAGATGAATGTTTCCCGGACCTTCCAGTACCCACTCTTTGTCTTCGTGGGCATAACTGATAAAAATATGCGCTTTTGCCATGATGATAAAATTTCTGTGTTACGTGGTATAAAATTATTTTATGATATCTTCTTTTACAAAGATAGTCTTTTCGGAGAATCGGTCTGTATTTCGATCGAATGTTATATAACACAAAAGGCAGCTTAGCTGCCTTTTGTGTATCTTATTTTTTATGGGTTATTGAGTGACTTTGTTTATGAATACTAATCCCGAGGTATCGTTTCCTTTCTCTCCGCAGGCTTCTACTTCTATGAAAAAGGGAGTACCGGCTTCGAAGGAATCGACGGTAAAGCGGTAGGTCGCTATGGGGGAATCGGCATTTATCAGAACCGATTGCGGAACTTCGGCGAGGAGTTCGTCTCGCTTGTAAAGTTTCAATGTGCCTAACCGGAACGGGGTTTCACCTTTTGTGTAGATGAACGATACCGTATATGTGCCATTGCCTGATATTTTGCCTGTACATTCGAATCGCCAAGGAGTTAGATAGGGCTGTACGTTCAAGGGTTTCCATTCGGCTGTATATTCACCGTACTGTTTATAGCCCGAATAGTCGGGGGCGAAATAAATGGGCAGCGAATAGTGACGGGGATTTACTACGGTGATAGCCCGGAAGTCGCTTTTGTCATTGACGGTTACCGGAGTGGTGTAAAGGGGGGAATGAACCGTAGGATAGGAGCCGTCGGTGGTATAGCGAATGTCGGCATCGGCGACGGCCGGAGATAATGTAAATTCTATTGCACCGGTAGCAGTCGGATTCATCTGTTCTATGATGGGTTCCGGTACACGGTAATGGCAATTTTTGAAGTCGAGTCGATTGAAATGGTGACTCAACCGGCAACGGAAGTCGGAATAATTGCGGTCGGATTGTCGACACCATGCCACTTCTGAAAGAGCTAACAGACGGGGGAAAGTGAAGTATTCGGCATAGTTTTCGGAGCGATTTTCATTCAGATAATCTATCTCTTGCAATACAGTGCCGTGAATAAATTGGTCGCTCCAAAAGCAGCCTTGTACTCCTAATACGGTCGATTCGGGAGAGTAGTCGTTGATTTCCATGCTGTAACATTTTTCGAGAGAGATAGGCGGCATCCAAGTGGCGGCTTTCACTTCTCCCGGGGTACGGCTTTCGGGGAAGTCGAAATACATGTGCGTGGCGGGTGTCAGAATAGCTTTATGTCCTCGCTGCGTAGCAAGAAGGGTGTCCCTGACATTGTGCCAAATAAGCCCGACAACAGGGGTTTTGACATCACCTCGCAAAAAGATTTCTTCCCACCCTACAACGGTACGATTTTTTTCTTTCATCATTTCGGCTACGACGTTGGTAAGGTAACCTTGCAGTTCGGAAGCCTTTTTCAATCCTTCCCGCTTCATCACTTTTTGGCAGTCGGGACATTCTTCCCACCGAGTGTAAACGGCTTCATCACCCCCTATATTGATGTACGAGGAAGGGAATAATCGAACGGTTTCGTCTAATACATCTCGTAAAAATTGCAGGGAAGATTTTTTGCCGACACAAAGCAGATCGCGGCTGATGAAATGTTGTGTGGGGACTTCGTGTTGCAAGCCCGTGCAACTGAGCCACGGATAGGCAACGACGGCAGACAGAATGTGAGCCGGAAATTCGATTTCGGGAATGATTTCCACGTTACGGACTTGTCCGTAAGCGATCAGTTCTTTTATGTCTTCTTGGGTGTAGAATCCTCCCAAACGGTTGTGATCGGGACCTGCCCATGCACCCACCTCGGTCAGACGGGGATATTTTTTGATTTCCAATCGCCAGCCGGAGTCATCAATCAAGTGGAATTGCAGTTTGTTTAACTTGTACATGGCCATCATGTCGATGTATTTTTTCACGAACTCTTTGTCGTAGAAATAACGAGCCACGTCCAGCATCATGCCTCGCCAGGGGCGATTGGGGGCATCGTATATCGTTACGGCGGGGGCAATCCATTCCACTCCATGCTGCCGTTTGTCGCTGTACACTTGGGGAGGAAAGAGTTGCAGTAGCGTTTGTATGCCGTAGAATATGCCGCCTGCGTCCCGGCCGGTCAATGAGATTCCTTTGGGAGTTACGTCCAATCGGTAGCCTTCCGGTTTATCTACTTTTTCGGGGTTTAATGTCAAGAGGATAGTGGCTTTGCGGGCATCTTTTTTCAGTTTCAAGTCCCAGCCGGTGGATTGACCGAGCACTTGTTGTAAGTATTCAGCTTGTCCTTGAAGAGCGGCATCGTAACCGATCGTGGATTTGGGGGAAAGCCGGAAATTGCCCGATGTCTGTTCTACGTGAACGGGTTTCGGAATGAGTTCGATTTCGTTAGCGTTTGTTGCCCATGTAGCGGGTAGATGGCAGGCTATCGCAAGTATAACAGCCCAAGTTTTCTTACACATTGTACGGTAGGATTTCATAAGCACTTTATTTTTTTTCATGGTTTTGCCTCTTGTCGAGGGGTGATGATAATGTTCATACGATTATAAAAACAGATACTTTATAGCGGTGTGCACAAATCGCTATATATGCAGGTACTATTCAATAAGGCAAAGTTAGGAAAATTTGTGGAATAAATGGGTAAAACGGATTAAGATTTTAACTTAATATGTGCTTATTTAATGGGTGGGTTCTTTGAAAAAGAGAAATGATTCTGCTGGTATTTTTTTGTTGAAATTCCATGATAGTTATTCAAGACTGTAATTGTCAAATTATTACAGTCGTGTTTTTAGATGGCAAAGAGGATAGCAGGGAGGGTTTAAAAATACCTTATTTAAAAGTCGGCATTAACGGGGCAACAAAATCTTCGAGCGATGTAATTATTGGTTTGAGTTTTTGTTTGAATAGATGGCTTGCTCTCCCATACAAATGATAAACTATTTTATTTACAAGATTGGAATAGTTTGGATTGAAAATATTACGTGAATTGTATTTTAATATTGATTATCAATATATTATGATATAATCAATGAAATTTTCGCAAACAAACCGCATCGTCTAAGACGGCTTGAGGCGATGGGAGGAATTGGGAAGCAAACAAATTAATCACTCTACCAATATCTAATTTTACACTATTTCTAAATACATTTTAGCCGTTAATATCAATAGGTAGAATCTTCGACAGTTCTTCTTTGAATTCATCTTTATGATTACTCCACCATTTATACAGATCACATAGATCGTATACTTTTTTAGGTATTCTTCAATCATACAAAATATAATTCTGCTGTTTCTAATTGCATATATAGCTCGGTAATTGATTTCAGTTTGGCTACCCAAAGCGTAAGTTGGAGAGGTGCAAAGTGACCCCAATGACGATGCTCTTATAAAGGAAAGGCTGTTTATTGCCGAAATAATAATTGTGGTGTTTACTGCCATATATATCAATATGAATTTCTTTCCGTAATGTGCCTTCATTTGGAAAACTCAAATGAAATCTATATCTTTGTGCCTGTTCCCGGATGGGAGTATCTCTTGGATGAGAGATTGCGCTGGATTAGTGCAAGGTATCATGCAAACGAAAGTTTCTTGGCGGCTTGATCATTCCTACTTGCAAGTGAATAAGTAGTTGGCATACTACCCTATTTTATTATTAATTTCGAAAGGAATGGTCAAAGAAAATTATGAATACTAAATCAGTAATTCTCAAATCAGAGAATCAAACTCAGGTATCAGTTACAAGATCTATCGAAGGCATCTGCATCCAAAAGATTGTCATGCCAATTTCACCACTTGGCTTCATCAATCTAATGCATCATGCAGATAGCAAGGTCAACCCTAGAAAAGCAAAGATCAATCCTATTGTCAAAGCAATTGAGGAAACATTGCAATTCTCCCCGGAGCTCTATTTCTTTAGTTCAAAAGGTATTCTACTTTCGTCCATCTATGTCGATCTTTTAGACCGCAATAGAGTGCGCCTTAGTTTTTCTGAAGAAGAAATGGAGGGAATAATGGACGGTGGACACAACGCATTTGCGTTATGTCGATTCATTGCAAATGTTATTAATGACGATAACTTGAAAACTTGGGACGATTGTATTAGATATTATCGCAATGAGGATACTTTTGCCTCGCTGAAAGTTGGATATGAATCCCACATTGGGCAACTGAAATTTTCTATTCCAATTGAAGTTATAGCTCCTGTAGATAAAGATGAAGCATCAATTGAGTATTTCTCTAATCATATACTTGAAATTTGTTCGGCAAGAAACGCCAATGTCTCACTGAATGAAGCGACAAAGAGCAATAAGGAGGGTCTGTATGAAGATCTTAAGAGATGCTTAAAAGGCAGTTACCGTGAAAATATTGCATGGCGAAGTGGTGAACCAGGTACGATAAAATGTGACGATATCGTTGCGTTGGCCTGCCTACCCTTAATAAAATTGCATGAATGTGGTTATTTTGATGGCAATCCCAACATTGGAGTACTTAACCGAATAGCTATATATTCACAAAAGAGCTTGTGTGTTAAATATTACCGTAATTTAATGAAAGATAAATCCGTTTCCGAACAGCAACTCGGGAAATACGATCTTACAGACAATGCGATCAGATCTGGATTTGAACTTGTTGATGATATTGTCAGATTTTTCGACAAAATTTATTACCACTTTCCAATGGTCTATAATAGGAATTCTGGCTCTTTTGGCCGTATCACAGGAGTAGTGCAGAAGGAAAATGAAACAGGCGGTTATATCAGCAAATTTACTGGTCCATTTAATACCTATCCAAAACGATCTATATATAACTATGCGTATGGATTTTTCTATCCGATCATTTGTGCACTCACCTCATTAATGGGATTCGAGAACGGCAAGTTGAAATGGAGAATAAATCCTCTAACAATAAATTTTGAAGATGAGAAAGTGATTAATAACTTTGCATTTTATATCGATATGGTGAAGCAGGTTCAATATGACCCTCAAAAAGTTGGCAAATCCAGCCTATCATATAAAGTTGCTGACATAGTACTACAAAACATCATGAACGAAATGTTAGCATAGGAATAAAAGGATTCTACTTTGAATATAGATATAAAACCACCAGCGCGATAAACAATAAAAATTTGTTTGTCGCACTGGTATTTAATTGTTTAATCTATCCGAGGAACGTCAATATTCTTCTTCATTGAAGAAGAAGTCTTCTTTGCTGGGGTAATCGGGCCAAATATCTTCGATGCATTCGTAGGTTTCCCCCTCGTCTTCCATCTCTTGCAAGTTTTCAATAACTTCGAGAGGCGCCCCGGAACGCATAGCGTAGTCAATCAATTCCTCTTTTGTCGCAGGCCAAGGTGCGTCTTCGAGTTTCGATGCTAATTCTAATGTCCAGTACATAGTGATAAAAATTTAACGTTAAGTCCTCCTATAAAATTTTCGCAAAAGTAATTTATTTATTTTCATTTACAATCTTTATCCCAGAAAATTTCGTCTTGTTTTGCAGCGTAATTGTTAAATCTTGCTAAAACAAAAAAGTAGTCTGACAGACGATTGATGAATTTCATGATGTTTTCATCGACTAAAACTTCTTGAGCTACTTGGCAGATGCGGCGTTCGGCTCGACGGCAAACGGTTCGACAGATGTGTGCTTGGGCGGCAGCGGCGGTTCCGCCGGGTAGGAGGAATGCATGGAGCGGAGGAACGGTCGCATCCAATGTATCGATACGGTCTTCTATCCGAGCGATGTCTTCGGGACAAAGGCGGCTGGCTTCTCGGAGTTGTGTGAAGGACGTGTCGGTGGCGAGATAGGAGCCGATGACAAAGAGTTTATTTTGAATGAAGAGGAGCAGGGCATCGTCTTCGGGTCGATTTCCTGTTTGTCGAAGGAGTCCTATGTGGGCATTGAGTTCATCGACGGTTCCATAGGCTTCGAGCCTCGGATCGTTTTTAGTGGTACGTTGTCCTCCTACTAACGATGTCGTGCCTTTGTCTCCGGTCATTGTGTATAGGTTGCTTTTTTTCATATCTTTGTTTTTGGGTATTAACGGTTATATCGTTCGAGAAGTTCGCAACAGGTTTTGGCATCCGGTACGATGTGGTAAAGATCCGGCCGGTCGTATCGCAAGAAATTTTCTTTGCGCAGCAGTTCTATTTGCTGAATCAATGGGTTGAACAGACCTTGTGTGTTACAGATGATAACGGGTTTGTCGTGTGTGCCGAGCATTTTTGTCGTGAGGGCGTCGAAAAGTTCGTCGATAGTCCCTATTCCGCCGGGAAGGGCCACGAGTATGTCGCCTCGCTCGATGAGCAGCCGTTTACGTTCACCCATGCTGTCGGTTGTGACGAGGTCGGTGGGTTGTTGACTGGATCGACCCATTTCGGCGATATGCCGGGTGATGATGCCGAGTACTTGGCTTCCATTGTCGCGGACTTCCTTAGCGACGATTTCCATGAGGCCTCCGTTGGCTCCTCCGTATACTAATGCCTTGTGGTGTGTTCCTATCCATTGTCCTACTGTTTCGGCTTCGTTTTTATATATCGGAGCGACCGTGTCTGATGCAGAACAGAAAATGGTAATGTTTTGCATGTGTTTCTGTTTTTCTTTCAAAGGTAATGAAAATTCGGTATAACTCAATAAACTTGTTTCTCTTCTCGACTTGCACTATTTTTGCATGCTGCGAAAATAGGCTGCGTCTCGGTATAATCGAGTGAACTTGTTCTTACTCTTGACTTGCGCTATCTTTGCACCTCCTTAACACAGGGATATTTTATGGAAGAATTTCAAACACATACTTTACCGAACGGTCTCCGTCTGATTTACCGACCGACGCAATCGGCGGTTTCGTATTGCGGATTTACTGTCAATGCCGGGACTCGCGACGAGGACGAGGGTTACAGCGGGTTGGCTCATTTTGTGGAACATACGATTTTTAAGGGGACGACTCATCGGCGTGCTTCGCATATTTTGAACCGCATGGAGGTTGTCGGCGGTGAATTGAATGCTTATACGTCGAAAGAGGAAACGGTGGTGTATTCTGTTTTCCCCGGCGCTCATCTGGCTCGTGCCATGCAGTTACTCGGCGACCTTGTCGCAGATTCTCAGTTCCCGGAGAGAGAGTTGTGCAAGGAGCGTGAGGTCGTCGTCGACGAGATAAACTCTTATCGGGATACGCCTTCGGAGTTGATTTACGACGAGTTCGAGTCATCTCTTTTCGAGGGGTGTTCTTTGGGCCGGAATATTTTGGGAGACGTGGATTCTTTGACTCGAATCACATCGGACGTCGCCCGTCGTTTCCTGACGGATTATTATACGCCCGAAAATATGGTATTCTTTTTTATGGGTTCGACATCTTTCAATCGGGTGAGGGGGCTGGCGGAGCGCTATTTCGGTCATTTATGCCGTCCTAAGAAAGAGTTGTCTCGTAAGTTGCAACCGTTTGTCGAATCTTTTTCCCGGACGGTGAGCCGTGATACTCATCAGTCGCACGTCATTATAGGGGCGAGGGCGTATGATTTGTTCGACAAACGTCGCCGTCCGTTACTGTTGTTGAATAATTTATTGGGTGGCCCGGGTATGAACAGCGTGTTGAATGTGAGCCTCCGGGAAAAGAGAGGGTATGTC
>ERZ773143.1688-NODE-1688-length-18481-cov-3.673668_pt1 | contig 18481 bp, 24 predicted proteins | sample MGYA00580852_ERZ773143 | MGnify/ENA primary metagenome ERZ773143 (study PRJEB29015, sample SAMEA2737853) | human gut metagenome | biome: human gut; feature: human-associated habitat; material: faeces | place: China | collected 2012 ... | reverse complement strand
ATTGTAGGTTTCCCTGACTTTATGCAGAAAGAAGTTCGTGACTGGTTCGGCGCAAAATACGACAGACTTACAGACGCAGGCATTGACGGTTTCTGGAACGATATGAACGAGCCGGCTATTTTCTATTCAACAAAAGGACTTGAAAAAGCGCTTAACAAGGCAAAGTCGCTTGAGGGCGAAAACCTTGACCTTTCAAAATTCTTTAACCTTAAAGATACTTTCCTCGGACTTTCAAACAGCCCCGAGGATTACTCAAGCATCTATCATATGATTGACGGCAAGCCTGTTTGCCATGACAGAGTTCATAACATTTACGGCGCAAATATGACAAGAGCCGCAGGAGAACACTTTGCAAAGAAATTCGGCGACGGCAAAATTCTTATGTTCTCAAGAGCCTCTTACATCGGTGCACACCGTTCAAGCGGTATCTGGTTTGGCGACAACCATTCATGGTGGTCACACATTCTTCTTAACCTTAAAATGCTCCCGTCCGCAAATATGTGCGGTTTCCTCTACTGCGGCGCCGACCTCGGCGGATTTAACGAAAACGCAACCCGTGACCTTGTGCTTCGTTTCCTTGCTCTCGGAGTATTTACCCCTCTTATGCGTAACCACTCCGCTCTCGGTACAGTAAACCAGGAATGTTACAACTTTGAAAACTCCGAAGATTTCAGAGATGTTGTAACCGTCCGCTACAGACTTATCCCTTATCTTTACGATACATTTAAAAAAGCAAGCGAAAACAACGATATGATTTTCCGCCCGCTTGCTTTTGATTATCCCGACGATAAAATGGCAAGAGAGTGTGAAACTCAGGTTATGCTCGGTAACGAATGTATGATTTGCCCTGTTTATGAGCAGAATGTAAGCGGCAGATATGTATATCTCCCTGAAGATATGACTTTTGTTAAACTAAGCGGTGAAAATGTAGAAACCAAGCCTATGGAAAAGGGCGTACGCTTCATTGAAGTTGCACTTAACGAAGTACCTCTCTTTATTAAGAAAGGCAAACAAATTCCGCTTTGCAAACCTGCAATGCGTACAAGCGAACTCAACACCGAAGACCTTACTTATATAGGTTGATTTAAAATAAAAATGACAGCTATTATTTATTGATAGCTGTCATTTGTTGTTTGTATAGTCTTTTTTCCGATTGCTAAGTCTGCCCTTTGTGGCGGTGAGCGCCAATAAAACGAGCAATCATCGTTTATCAATATTATTAATTATGTCAAGCTAACAATATTGACATATTAGCAATTATATACATTATTAACGCAATATTGCATGCAAAACTTTCTATGCAACCGTCGGTTGCGGAAATGAAAACTAAAATGTATTGCAAAAAACAGTGGTTGCGGTGTATAATTTGGATAAAGTGAGAGGCAGAACGATCGTCATAAACTCTCAAAGGAGGAAATATGGACATAGAAACAGCAAACAGACTTTTACAATACAGGAAGAAACACAACTTAAGTCAGGAAGAACTTGCAAATAAAATAGGAGTAAGCAGACAGGCGGTGTCAAAATGGGAACGGGCAGAGGCATCTCCCGACACGGATAACCTAATATTGCTTGCCGAAATTTACGGAGTATCGCTTGACGAACTTTTAAAAGGAGAATCGAACAATTCCTCAAAATCCGAAGCCGAGAAGGAAACCGTATCGGAGGAAAGCGCAGACAACACACAAATCCCCACAGGCGATGAGGGCACAGAGTATATAAAAGCGGATAAAGTATCTTTTAAAAACGGAATCCATGTTGATGCTAAAAACGGCGACAAGGTACACATCAGCTTTGCAGACGGAATACATGTACAAGACAAAGACGGCACTAAGGTTGATATAGGCAAGGACGGAGTGTTTGTAAACGAAAACGGAAAACAGAGAGTTTATACCGATAAAGACGGTCATATAATGCACGATGCCGATATGACCGACAAAATGTTTAAAGGAGGAAAGCATAAAAATTTTTGGAATTCGTTTCCCTTTTTCGCTATAGCGCTTGTTGTATTCCTTTGGTGGGGATTCAGCGGTTTATGCTTTGGCTGGGCGCTTAGCTGGATAGTTTTGCTGACAATACCGCTTTACTATTCGCTTGTTGACGCAATTTACAAACGCAAGGCAGACCACTTTGCCTTTCCCGTGCTTGCGGCAATGGCATACATTCTTATGGGATACTTTAACATATTCGGCGGATGGACAGTCGGCTGGGTAGTTTTTCTCACCATTCCGCTTTACTATTGGATATGCTCATTCTTTAAAAATAAAAACGATTAACAGGAGGACATTATGTCAGAATTAAATTTACCGTCAGACCCAATGATTTTATTAAGTTTTATTAACACAAAGTTAAGAGATTTCTATCCGTCGCTTGATGCTCTTTGCGAAGACGCAAACATCAGTAAAGATGAAATCGTAAAAAAGCTCTCCGCCATAGATTATACCTACAATGCAGAGCTTAATAAATTTGTATAAAACTAAAAAACACCCGATTTCAGCGAAAGCCGAAGTCGGGCGTTTTTTTAACCGTTCTCCAATAAATACGGTCTTAGCTCGCCTGCAAGGTAAAGCGAACCGCAGATAACGAGCGGCATATTTTCATTTTTTGCCTTATCAAGCGCCGTTTCGAGAGCCTTTTTGTTATTATCGAATGCCTCAACTTTCGGAAAATGCTGTTTGCATTTTTCGGCAAGTTCTTCGGCCGATAAAGTTCTCGGATTGTTGACCGTTACCGTAAACACTTCTTCAAAAAGCCCTTCAAGCAGATTGATTGAGCTTGCACTGTCCTTATCGGCAAGCATACCCATAAGGCAAAGCCGCTTTTGATTTGGCAGATACTTTTTGACCGCCTTGCTAAGCGCCTCAATTCCGTTCGGATTATGTGCTCCGTCAAGCAAAACTACGGGATTTTTGCCCATAAGTTCAAGTCTTGCGGGGTTTACCGCCTTTGCCATACCTGCCTTTAATGCATTTTTGCTTACATTGATTTTACCGCTGTCGCAAAGTGCTTTTAATGCGGTCAATGCGGTTTTTGCATTTTCCAACTGATGTTCGCCAATCAAATGCAGTTCAAGCTCTGTACCGTCATATTCAAAAACAGTGCTTTCAAGGCTTTCTGAAATCACTTTTATTTTTGCACTTTCACTTTTGAAAAGTTCAACATTTCTGCTTTTACAAGTACATTCAATCACGCTCATTGCGTTTTCTTCCTGCTTGGAAGTAACGGCAATCGAGCCGTTTTTTATAATACCGCACTTTTGCCACGCAATCTCTTCGATAGTGTTGCCGAGAATTGCCGTATGGTCAAGTCCGATAGTTGTTATTACCGAGCAAAGCGGCGGCAAAATTGTATTTGTACAGTCAAGAAGTCCGCCCATACCTGTTTCAAGCACAACAATGTCGCATTTCTCGTTTGCGTGAATATAAAACTGCAAAGCGTTTACATACTCAAACTCTGTAATAATAACGCCGTCATTACGCAATTCCTCAATAATCGGAAATGTTTTCTTCACCGCCTCGGTGAGCATTTCCTTTGAAATCATACGGTTATTAATCTGTATTCTCTCTCGAAAATCCGTTATATACGGAGAGATAAAAAGACCTGTTTTGTAACCTGCCTCAACAAGCACAGCCGAAAGCATTGCACAAACCGAACCTTTGCCGTTGGTACCCGCAATGTGAATATACTTTAGTTTATCCTGCGGATTGCCGAGTTTTTCGAGAAAAATTCTCATTCGGTCAAGTCCGGGGCGAGAACCGAATGTCAGCAGTGAATGTATTTTTTCAATAGCCTGTTCGTATGTCATCAGATCAGCTCCTTGTAAATTTCATTCTTTTTAAAGCCTGTCAGCGCCGCCGCCTCTTTTGCGGCATCTGTTGCCCTTGCGCCGTTTTCAATCAACTTTTTAGCGGTTTCGACCGCATATTCAAGTGTAAACTCTTCGGTATCGTCAACCTGCGGCGCACCCTCAAGCACAAGCACAATTTCACCTCTAACACTGCCGTCGCTTAGATTTTCCGCCGCATTTTTTGTTGTGGTACGGATAACTTCCTCGTGAATTTTTGTAATCTCACGCACAATTGTAAGTTTTCTGTCGCCAAAACTTGCATACAAATCCCGCAATGTCTGCGGCAGTTTATGCGGAGCTTCGTAAAAAATCATAGTACGTTGCTCATTTGCAAGGCTTTTTAAATGGTCTGTACGGCTCTTCTTATTCACGCTCAAAAAGCCCTCGAAAGTAAATCTTCCCGTGCTAAGGCCCGAAACGGCAAGCGCAGAAATAACCGCACTCGGTCCGGGAATTACAACCGTCTTTATGCCACGCTCTTCGCAGAGCTTTACCAAATCTTCGCCCGGATCCGAAATACACGGCATACCCGCATCTGTAACAATGGCGCAGTTTTCGCCCTGCTCTATTCTTGCGCAGATAATCTCTCCACGCTCTCTTTTATTGTGCTCAAAATAGCTGACCATCGGCTTTTTTATGCCAAAGTGATTTAAAAGTTTCAGCGTAACCCTTGTGTCTTCCGCCGCAATAAAATCTACCGATTCAAGAGTTTCCACCGCTCTCGGCGACAGGTCGGAAAGGTTGCCTATCGGTGTACCCGTAACATATAAAATTCCGCTCATAGCTTGTTGTCCTCTGTATTTTCTAAATGATCTGATTTGTAGCTTCCGTAAATTTCAAGCATTTCTTTTGAAAAATTACCGCTTTCGTCCTCTATAAAAAGTGTGGGCAGTACATTTAAAAAACCCCGTTTTCCGCCTCGTCTGCCCTCAAGCAAAAACAGTTTCGGCGCTTTTGACACTCTCTGCTGTACAAGTCGCAAGGTCTTTGGCTCTATGTCAAATTTTCTCATAGACTCCATAACATCGCCTAATCTTTCGGGGCGCTGACACATATAAAATCTGCCGCCAAACTGCAACAGCTTTGATGCCGCCGAGCAAATGTCATCAAGCGTACATTCGCTTTCGTGTCTTGCAATCAGCCTTGCCGAAGTCGGATTTTTGATTCCTCCTCCGCCGATTTTATATGGCGGATTGCACACAACAACATCATAACAGCCAAAATTCAGCTTGCCTTTAAGGTCGCATAAGTCAGCGTTTATAATTTTAATGTTATCGCAAAGTCCGTTGTGTTCAACGCTTTTTTGAGCAAGCGTACAGGCATTTTCCTGAATTTCAACAGCATCTATTTTTAAGTTTTTATTGTCCCTGCACCACAAGAGCGGAATTGTACCGCATCCTGTGCCAAGTTCCGCACATTTTTTACTGCCTGCAGGCTTTGAAAAATTCGCAAGCAAAATAGTGTCTGTCGAATATCTGTAGCTTTTGGTAACATATATTTCAATGCCGTTGCCTAACGGCTCAAGATGCAAATTCTCCATTATACAATCGGCAAAGGAAAGTTTTGCCCTCTGCCCTCTCCTTGTAAAATTTAGCTTAACATTTTTATTATACTACTGTAAGGGTAAAACTTCAATAAAAAGCAATATAAACCTTACTGTTTGAAGTGCAATAAATTATTTATCCAATACATCAAGGTCGCTTTTTTCATAACGATTATGCCCCGGCAACTGTTTTTTATATTTCCGGCACTTAATAGCCTCGTCAAGGCTATTGCCCTGATTATCGGCAAAGAAATCCCTTATACCCTTATATATGTATTGTATTCAAACTGCTTGTCAATTTTTGTCTTACCGTTTTTCTTTTCTTCAAGTATCCGATAATACGCAGTAATCGCATCGGCGTAAGTTTTGCCCGTATTGCTTTTAAGCCATTTCTGAAATGCAACATTAAAAGAAAATCCGTTGCCGATATGTTCCTTAAAAAACGCTCTGTGCTTTTCCGAGCAAACAAAATTCGGCTCAATTTCCGTGTCAGTTGTAATGTTGCCGATTATCTGTGCCTTTTTCTGCACTTTCTTTGCGGCGATAACCTCGCCTGTGTCAAGAAAATGTGCTATTCTCTCGGTTATTTCAAGTTTTCCCCCGATGTCGGTAAACCGTATCGGCGACAAAAATTGACAAGTTCTTCCTTTAAATAATAAAACTCTCTGAATGTCTTGCCGTCAAGATTTTTGTCGAGTTTCGGCCTTTCGCTCATACAATACCTCACTTAATTATTATTCTGCGTACAGTTTGCGGCGTCTATTGCAATTGCGAGCATAAGCACCAAAATTTCGTTTCTCGGGTCTGCATAGTCGATAACATAAGTATCTCCCCAACGGAACAGCTTTTTTGAAATCTGCACAACCATACTGCAAGCCTCGTAAACGCTGTAGTTCCAAGACATAAAATCACCCTCACAGCGCCAACCGTTGTAGTCGAGGTTATACTTCGGCTTAAAAAAGGTAAATTTTTTCTCAATACTGCCAAACGGCTGTCCGTTTATTTCTATATCAAAAGTCGGCATAAGCGTAAAAAATCGCTGTTTAATCATACCGATTTCATTGCGCTCTCTGTCATATATATGAATCTGATGCGTAAGTCTGAACATTTCAGCCTTAACAAAATATTTCGGCTCGTCATACTCATCATAAACATCGTAAGTATCCGTCCACGAAAAAACTCTTTGTTTAATTAACAGTTTCATTTTAAATACCCTTTCTCTCCGATTAAGGTCACATATTTTTACGCAAAAGCTCTATCGCCTGTTTTCCCGTTATATGTTCAATCGTGATTTCGACACAGCAAAGTCCGCTCCGTTCACGCTCAATTTCCTTTTTCACCGCATTAATATCATTGTTATATTTTAAGCCGAAAGAGAGCATTGCCGAATTGATTTTCTCTTCATTTTCCATAATTTCGGCCTTACCAAAAACTACAACACTCCTAAACAAAGTTGTCAGTTTTTCCGAATCCACCTCATCTTTTTCAATAACACAGAAAGAAACTTTATTGTTTTGCTTAATTGCGTCAAGTTTATGTCCGTTTTTTGCACAGTGAAAGTAAATCTTGCCGTCTTTATATACAAAGTTCAACGGAATAGTATATGGGTAGCCGTCATCACCGCTCACGGCAAGCACACCGCTTTTGCAGTTTTTTAATATTTTCAAAGCCTCATCGTTACTAAGCTGTTGTTTAAATCTTCTCATTTTACGAAACATTTTACCGCCTCCGTTGCTACTATTATAACAAAAATTTTCTTTATTGCAAATCAACAAATATAATGTATTCTTATTATTTATTTTGTAGGCGCTTGGTGCTGAAAAAACTTAACCCCGACAAGCCGTATTTTAATCGCCTGTCGGGGTTGGATTTTTATTTATTGTTCCCTGAATTTAACAGCGCCTGTTGCTGCGTCCATCGAATCTACGATTGCGAGGGATTCAAGCTGATAGCCGAGATTGCGAATTATATTGCCGCCGTTCTGAAAACCTTTTTCAATTGCAATTCCAATGCCCTCTACCGTGCCGCCTGCCTGATTTATAATAGAAATAAGACCTTGCAAAGCACAACCGTTGGCAAGAAAATCATCAATAATAAGAACATGGTCGTTTTCGCTTAAAAATTTCTTAGAAACAATCACTTGATTTTTGCATTTGTGTGTGAAAGACTCAACCTCCGCAATATACATATCTCCGTCAATATTAATACTTTTAGATTTTTTTGCAAATACAACGGGCACATTAAAGTGCATGGCAACCACGCAGGCAATGCCGATTCCCGATGCCTCAATGGTGACTATTTTATTTATATTTTTTCCCGCAAATCTTTTCTTAAATTCCGCACCCATTCGGTTGAACAAATCAATATCCATTTGATGGTTCAAAAAGCTGTCTACCTTGAGAACATTGCCCTCTTTAACAATTCCGTCCTTTACAATTCTCTCTTCCAAAAAATTCATATTTTCATCTCTTTCCTTTATGTTTCCTTGCCTTGTCCGCAAAGAAATTTTTTAATGCATAATATTATAAATTATATACTTATTTCTAAGAAAATAAAAGACTTAAAAAATAAATTTCAAATGGGACAATCTATAATTAATCCCTAACATTAAAAAAGACCTAAAAGGTATTTAATAAAACAAAACAGCCCTTGCAAATTGCAAAGGCTGTAAAAAGCGAGTATAACAAAGATTATCTCTTTGATAATTTTCTACATTTGAAAAAGCCTTTAATATAGGCACTTTTCGACAATGTTCAACGGATTTGTGTCATACCAGTGTCATATAAAAACAAGTTAAAAATCCAGATAATTTGCTATTTTATTGATTTATTTGACCTGCGTTTATACTGTGTGAAGGCTTTCTTTGGTGCGTTTACACTTTCCAAATGGATGCCGGGTGTAAGAAGAAGTTTAGCCAGTTCAGTCTGTGTCATATGTGCTGTAATCACAATGTTATTCCATCTGTATATCACTTCGTGCTTTCTATTATACATTATTACCATCCTTTTTTGCAATGCCCTTGTAAGCCGTCAGAATCGACCTACAAGGGCATTTGATTTGTTAGGGTATAATTCCATACTCAAAACCTGAAAAGGCTGCTGTGCGTTTATTCTGTGACCAAATTCTTATTGCTTTTTATAACCTGCCATTCTTGCGTTGACTTGTTTTTCAAGGTCACTGCCTTTGTAATTCCATAGTTTATCATATTGCCTTTTGAAATCGGCAAAATCCTTTGCCTTGACCGGCAAAATACCTTCACTGTATTCACGCAACTGTGCAGGTGTTAAACCCCTTTGCTGTGCCATCGGTAATATTTCATCATCAGTCATATCATTAAGTTTGCCGACATACTTTGTTCTGTCAACACCTGCTGCCCATCTTGCCCTTTGAAGCAAACAGCACCGACAGTTACAAACATTCCAAGCAGAACCGCCAACACCGGGTGCTTTCAGTTTTTCACCGCCAACTTCAAAATCTTCATCAAGTTCACGGATTTGACCATCTGCAACCCTGTGTTCTGACCTTGTCTTTCCATCAAGTGTGGAATCCCACTGTTTGACCACATCAGCACCTTTTTTCTTGGCAGCTTGCATTGAATCCATTCTTGCTTGATTCTGTACCCTATGACCTTCGGTTCTTGCAATTCGATATGCTTTATTCATATTTGCTTCGCTGACATTTGCAATGTTTCTTGCAACATCTTTATACATCATATTGCTTGCAATACCTCTTGCGATTTCAGATTTGACAATGTTTTGCAGTTCAGCAACATCCCTGTAAATTCTTTGTGACAATGTATATCCTTCTGTTGGTCTGCTGATTGCCTGAATCACCTGTTCTTGGTTTATCGGAAGCATCAGCGGAACATTCTGACACTGAAGGCTGTAAACATTACCGATAAAAGATTCTTCATAGCACTTTTGCAAATAGTCCTGAATAGTGGTCACATTTCCGTTTTCAATAACCTTCAAAAAGCCTGAAATCTGCTTTTCCAATGCTTGCTGATATTGCAGTTGATATATTTTTGACTGAAGTTGTGTAACCTCTGAATCAGCAAGCAAAAGTTTGATTTTTTGCTTAATTCCGGACAGTGCCTTCACATAATTGTTTTCAAGACTTTTCAAGACTTTCTGTTCATCATTCAATAGTGCCTGAATAACTTCTTTTTCAAAATTACGCATCGTATTCACCCACAGATTGAAGAACTTCAAGAAATTCTGCTTTTGCCTTGGGATATATTGTTTTTTCCAAATGCTGTTTTGAGCAACCGCAAGCATCCGCAACATCATCCCACTTTTTGTTTTTATAATGTCTTTCAACAATCACCTGTGAGTATCGTGCATTTGAAAGCCTGAATATACAACTAAGAAACATAGCAGCACCATTTTCAAGAACTTTGATTTTGTTTTGTAACTCTTGAACATAAGAACGGCACTTGTCAAAGGTTTCATCAGATATTGTGCATCCGTGGTCTTGAACATTTTTTATCAGACTGGATAAATCAACAATTTCTTGTTTTAGTGATTTTATTTCAAGGTTATTGTATTTCATATAATCAATATTCATAACCATATTCCTTTCATAATCCAAATAATTTTACTGCATCGGACAAAGATTTTTCGTCAATCTCTGCCATTGCCGTTTTTGTTTCTCGCATTTTCTCACAGTCAGACACTTTCTTCTGATTGTGTTTTTTACGGAAATATTCTGTTAGCGGTGATGTTTGCAATTTCTTTATAGCATCAGATTGAATTTGCCCTACCCTTGTCCTTGATATATTCAGAGCAGAAGCAATTTGAATCTGTGTTTGCGATTTACAGTCAATACCATAAAACATAAGAATGACGGTCTTTTCTCTTTTAGTAAGCACACTTTCAAGAAGGTAAATCAGTTCGGATTTCAATGCTTTCTGATATTCTTTTTCAATAGGCACTTGCATTCCAGTTTCAGCATCTTTATCAGGAATTATATCTGCATATGTTGCATCATCTGTTCCGGGAATAACATCTGATATACTGACTATCGAAACAGATTGCCCATTTGAATCTTTTGGTATAGGTTTATTGATATTTTTCATTAACCACCAATTAATTCTGTTAAAAGCATAACTTGCAAAGGTGCATTCCCGGTCAGGTGAATATTCCATAACCGAAAGAAGGAAGGCATATATACATTCAGCTTCAAGTTCATCACGGGTAAGTACACCGTTTTCAACTTTGTTCCACCACCTTTTTATCATAGTGCCAACGATGCCTTTGTTAATATTAAGAAGTTCTTCAAATGCTTTTTCATTTCCATTTTGATATTCAGCAACTAATTCTTCATTCGTCATTACACCACCTGCCTATGAAATAAGCTGCACTGCAAGTTTTATCAATACAGTGCAGCTTGTAGCTTGTTTTATAATTCTTATAAAAATCAAAATAATTACTTTTATATGTTTTTCAATTTTTCTTCCATTGCAGCTTGAATTGCCGGTTTTAATGTTTGGAAGGCATTCCACAATGCCCTGTTATCTTGAAATTTGATTTCAGCCATTTTAATCATCCATTTCTGTTTTCGGATTCTGTATAGAATCAAAATTACTTCTGTGATGACGATATAATTTAAGTCTTTCTTCATATGTCAGTCTTAAAAACTGTTCAGGCTTAATATAATCTGAAGGTTCATTACACCGATAAATTTCACCGGTTCTTTCATTTTTCAATTTAATCATTTTTATTCTTCACCACTGTCAATCTTGGCTGTTACAGTAGGCATCATAAAATTATTGAATTTTGCTTCAACCATATTGAAAACATTGTGTTCTTCTGAAATTGAATCATCTACACTCATATAAACAACCTGTGACTGGTAAAGTGAAGGTGCATTTCCGTGATACTCGTTAATCAGGGAAATCAGCATAGATTTCAGATCATTTAAGTCATCAACAATTTCAACATCAGTCACATATGAAAACGGAATGTCACTGGCTTTTGCTATATTGTTGATGAGCCGTAAAGCCTTATACTTTCCTGCATATTTCTTTGCATAAGCATTGATTTCAAATTCAGAAACCGTTACATCAGACAATACCTGAAGTTCAGCAATGGTTTCAGCACCAATGTCAGCGGTGATTGCTTCTTCCAGTTTGTCATTGATAGCTGAAAAAGCTTCATCAAGTTTCTTTTTGGTTTCTTCAATTTGTGCCATTCGGTCTGAATCGTATGTATTTTTGATGTCGGCATACATCTTGTCTTTAAAAACAGAAGTATATTGTGTATTTTCATAACATTTTTTCTTCTGCTCAATAAAAACCGCTTTCATACTGTCAATCAGTTTCAGGTGGTCAGATATAATTGTTTTAATCTCTTTAAACATTCTTTTGATAACTCCTTTGTGTTAGTAATTAGTATTTAACCGGGGATGAAAGGAAATCCCCGGTTAAACACCCGTTGGATAATAACAAATGACTTCACACATCAAATATTTGATACCTATATTATACCAAATATTGTGTCTGAAGTCACTATATAAGCGCTATATATTGTAATGTTCAATGAAAATTCCACTATATATTGTGATTGCTTGTTGTTGCACTTTTAATGATTTTATCAATTGCAGACAAGGACAACTGATATTTTTCCGCTAATTGTTGTCGGTCAATTGTTCCTGAATAAAAGTCATTAAGTATTACTTTGTTTCTGCTCTGTACATCGACAAAATCCCTGCGGAAATATATTTGACCGCCCGGAAAAGCATCTATCAATTTCTGAACATTTCCTTTACCAATTACGGATGCAGCTTGTTCCAAAGAAACATTTCTTATTTTAATCACCATCCTTTACTTGAATTATCGGTATGATAACTTGTAAATCCCATAAAATAAATGGTTATAAGTGATTTTGCCTATCAAGTGTCTATCATTGTTTCAAAACTCCGCTATCAATCGCAAAAAGATATTGTTTTAATTCAAACAGTGGATAAGATAAATACTTGTTTTTGCCTTGTTCCACGCTTCTAATAGTTATTGGATTCCACATCTTATTGTAAATAATAGACTGAAAACGCATATTTTCAAGGCACTGCATTATAGCAAGATTCTTTTCCCATTTATCTTTATGCTTTCCTTTGGGTTTCGGGTGTTTGCTATAATCAAATGGAAAGTCAAACCGACCAATACCACACTTTATTGCAAATCGTTGCATCTTATAGGCAATATAATCGTAACCGCCTTTTGTAGTATTTTGAATACCTTTATACGGATTCACGGAACAACAGTCAGAGCAGCGGAACAAATTGCCTTCTAAATATAACCGTTCTTTGTTTTTACCGCATATAAGGCAAGTAAAAAATACTTTTTCACCATATCCCACCTTAACCCGGTTGAACAGAACCTTCTGTTTCTTGCCGTTACATTCAATAATTGCACCCGTTGATTTGTCATCAATAGCCTTTGACAATTGTTTGATATGTATTGAAGTCATTTTAACTCACCTGTTTTCTATATAATACAAAACCCTAAATTCATTGATGAATTTAGCAGAAATCAGCCTTCACACAACCAATTTCTGACCGTGCGAAGGCTATATTCAATCATCTGAAGTATGTAATAGCTTCTGCAACCCATTCTGTCATTGGTCTTTTTTGCATAGCAGCATCAAATCCTTTGGATGCAATGTGATGTTTAGCAAGAAGGCGGTTCAAGATGCAATCATAAACTTGACTTGCAAGAATACCAATTTCATCATATTTCATACCGCTGACTTCTTCCATCACCTTACGAATTTTCAGAAATCTATTGCACATTCTGACCAACAACACATAAAACGGATAAGTTGCAAAGGCAATTTCTTCAGTAGGCATCAGATTCAGGGAACGCAGAAATTCATTACACTGATAAATTTCAAAGCCATTAGTCAAGGTATGTTGAATTTCACCCTGACTGTCTGTGTCAACAAATATCATTGGCTTACCGCTACAAACACCTACATCAACCATAACGGAAATCACATCTTCAACCTTAATATTTTCAAGAACATTTATTATTTTCATTTTCAAACCATCCTTTCAATATTCAATAAGTGTGGAAGGATAAACCTTCATCAGTTCATTTGCCAGTTTAGCAGGGTTATAAAACCAAGCATAATCAACATCAATGCCTTTTTCCGTCAATGCCTTCATACAGGCAAGGGTGAAGGCAACCGAATCTTCATAACAACCTTTTTCATTATCAAAGAACCACAGAATGGGGTTGTCAAGGTAGAATTGATTGCTTTTATATTTCACATTCCAAGGTGCGAAGGTGTATTCTTTGATTTTGCCGGAAATGGTGTTCTTACATTCAAAAGTTATAGTGATTCCATCTGTTTTCAGCGTGTGAATCACTCTGATTCTCTTAACATTACAAAATTCCTTGATTCTTTTAATATCGGTCACAAGGTTTTCTGATGCAAACGGTGGTTTGTAGTTCATAATAAAATTCCTTTCATTTTTGATTTAGTTGTTCTGTTTTTAGGTGTTTCAGCACCGTATGAATAGGGTACAAGGTACAAGGAAAATAGTTATTTTTATATTACTTCTTTTTTTCATACTTAAAATTTTTTAATATTCTTTTTTATAATAAAAAGTTATAATTTTCTTGTACTTCTTGTACTGTTGTTGAAAATATAATATTAATCAAGGTGTTTAGGGGTACAAGATGATTTTTATCATCTTGTACTACCTTGTACTTTTTAGCAGTCATCTTGTACCACCTTGCAAAATATCTGATATTTTTTATTCTGAACTTTCTTTTGCTTTGTACCAAAATTCAATATCCTGCATATTTGCTTTGAAAAAACAATGTTTGACAATGGTTTAAATCCGTTCTGAACGCAGTATGCTGAATAATGCAAGAACACATCTTTTGTCGGTTCATTTTCAATTGAATCTACACCGACTTCCTCAACGAAGGACAATACCGGGTCATTCGAAATTCTGTATTCTTCTAATTCTTTATCAACCTTTGTTGAAGATGTGTAGTCACTGTTCAGAAGAACCCTTTTCAAACCTTCAATACCAATCCTGATAAAGTATTCAATAGATTCCTGTGCCTTCAATTTGAAAATAATTGTATTGTCATAATCGGCATCAGTTTTTGAAAACTTTGCTTCAAAAGGAATTATCAGCAATCTTCTTTGTGCTGCTCCTGTTCTGTCTTTTATTCGGGGGATATTATTTGCACTGAATAACAACTTACAGAACGGTTTGAATTGGAATTCCGGTTGCCCCTTTTGCTGTGCTGTAATATAATTGCCGGTGACAATTTTTTTGAATACTGATATATCAGAATTAAATTCATCTGAAATATCATCACCCAAATTTGCAAGTTTTCCAACTAACATAATTGTAGAAAATTTTGCATCAAGGTTCTTCAGGTCAAGAACAGAATAATTGCTTTCGCCTAAAACAGTCTGAAGGACTTCAATGAAGGTGGACTTTCCGTTTGAACCTTCACCCGTCAGAATGAAGGCTTTACCACCACCCAAAGTATTTGACCGATAGAAACAAGAACCAATACATTCTTCAAGAATAGTTCTGATTTCAGCATCGTGACAGGCAATCTTGTCAAGGGTCTTGTCTGCAAGTTCTGAATATGCGGTGGGATTGTAGTCCCAAGGAATGCGGTTTGTGATTACTATGTCCGGTGAAAACGGTTTCAGACTGTCAGTTTCCAAGTCATAAATGCCATTTCTGAAGGCAATCATATTAGCATTCTGTTCATCAATGGTATATTCATCACATATCAAGTCAAGTTGTTTCATCACTTCAGTTCTTTTTGCATCGGTCAATGATGATATTTCCTTCAGCATTGCCTTTTTGATTTGATTGTCACCGCTGACATATACACCATCACAGTATATATGAAGTTGACCGTTGATTTTCTTGATGTTGTATGTTCTTTTGATATGCTCTGCAAATACATCGTGAAGAAATGTCCTATTCTTAAAGAATGCTTGCTTTTTGAATGCTTCATCCCTTAAAATAACATCAATTTCACTTTCAGGAAGGGGTTCTTTCAGAATATATGTATTCATTATCCTGATGCACTGCTTGATTTCATCAATCGTGAAGTCAGCAGCTTGCAGTGTCAAGATATAGTTGAACAAAGCCTGATTTCTCCCGTCACCTGCCTTCATTGATGTGAAATCAACATTGGACTTAATTGGGAATAACCACTTTGGAACTTCCTGATATTCTTCACCTTCAAGGATGTCATACAAAACAGTTCTTTCCTTGCCATCAATTTTCAAAACCTCGTATGAATTTTTGAACCCGGATTTTATATCAAATGTCAGACCACAAGCAACCTTTGTTTTGGTGTAGCATTTATCAATCCGGCTATTCTTGAAAAGGAAGTGCATTCCTGACCTGCTCTGAAGAACCTTGCATCTAATGCCTTCCTTGTCACATATTTCAAGAAACAATTCAGATTGTTGCATATCGTCATTATCATATAAAACTGCATCCGGTGCCAATATTCCAGCATATTCAGGTAGTGACTGAACTTGTTCCGCTGTCATCAGTTCAGAAGCATCAACACCCTTGAATTTCATCAGGCACTTTTTGTTTTGCGTAGGACCGTACCCTTTATAAAATGTGTTGTTTATTGCCGACACCGAGCATCACCACCTTTGATTTTTTGCATCTCAATCTTCCTTTCACTTTTAGTTTTGGTTGTTCTCTGAATCCCTGTTGAGCTGATTAGAAGTTGCAGCTTCTGTTTCAATCAGTTCCTGAACCGTCACACCAAGTGCCTTTGCAATCTTACCGACCGTAGAAGGATTCACTTCTGCCCCAGTTCTCATTCTTGTAATGGTGAACGGTGATAAATTGGATTTCTTTGCCAAATCGGTGTAAAGCATACACCTATCAGCCAACACCATTTCGACCTTTTTACTGTTGATTTTCATTATTCCCACCCCCTTTCAGATATTTATAATATCGTTTTTCTTCATTATACACTCCTAAACCGATATTGTCAATAGATTATTTTAGATTTTTATAGAAAAACCTTGATTTTTAATATCGCTTGCGATATAATAAAGAAAACAAAATGAAGGGTGGTGAATGAATACTTGGATAATAAAGAATTTGGTCAGCGTGTCCGGACAGCAAGGAAAAGGAAAAAGATGACACAAGTTGAATTAGCAAATGTAATCAACAAACAAGAATCAACAATCAGAAAATATGAAAACGGTTCAATCAAACCACCTTGGGATATTATTGAACAAATAGCATCTGCATTAGATGTTTCACCATTTGATTTGACAATTGATGTTAAACAACTTCGTGCCGATGTCAAACTACAAGAAGAAATTCAACAGGCATTTGGAAAAGATGCCTTGGATTTGCTCAATGACTTTGATTCATTGAATTTTGAAGGTAAAACCAAAGCCTGTGATTATGTTTCTGACCTGACAATCAACCCCAAGTATAAAAAAGAAAAACCGTCATCTGCTGCAACAGACAACGGTTCAAGCAATGAAAACACGGTTAAATAATATTTCACCGCTGCAACGGTGAAAAAGAAAGAATCCCCCGGCTGCAACCAAGGGATCCAAAGAACAACCAAACCAAAAATGAAAGTCTGCAAAAACAATCAAGGATGATTTGATTACAATAATTATATCATATCTTCCTTGAAAAGTCAATCAGGAAGGATGATAGTATATGAAATTACCTAATGGATTTGGAAATATTTCTAAACTTCCGGGCAACAGAAGAAATCCTTGGAGAGCAAGAAAAACTGCTGGCTGGGAAGTGAATGAAAATAATTTGACAGTAAAACAAAAATATATTACGGTAGGTTATTATCCTACAAGGCAAGCTGCACTTCAGGCACTTGCAGAATTCAATGCAAATCCCTTTGAAATAAAACCGTCAATTACCTTTGCTGAAGTATATGACAAGTGGTCTGAAAAGAAGTTTGAAGAAATCAGCCGTTCCAATGTAAACGGTTATCAGGCATCATATAAGCTATGTTCAAAAATCTATGATGTAAAATTTGTTGACCTTAAACTTTCGCATCTTCAGGGTGTAGTTAATTCCTGCGGAAAGAACTACCCAACGCTGAAGAAGTTAAGAATACTATTCAATCAGTTGTTTGATTATGCAGTTCAGAATGAAATCATCAGTAAAGATAAGCACATTGTGGAATATCTCAAAATAGGTACACCAACCAAAAGTGATAAGCATTATAGGTTTACAGATGATGAAATTGGCACACTTTGGAAATGGTCGGACAAGAATGAATATGTGCAATTGATGCTGATGCTTATATATTCCGGTGTTCGCCCGGGTGAATTATTTTCTTTGAAAAAATCCAATGTAAACCTTGAAGAAAAGTCTTTTTGGATTGAAAAAGGCAAGACAGAAAATGCAGCAAGGAAAGTTCCAATTCACCAAAGAACTTTGCCATTCTTTGAATACTGGATACGGAAAAATGATTCAGAATATCTTATCACCCAATTAAACGGTGTAAATTTCCGCTTTGATACAAATCACGGTCAATATACAGATACTTATTGGAAACCATTGCTTGCGGATATGGGAATACTCCAGTATACCAACGAGAAAGGCGAAACAAGAGAACATACCCCTGATGATACCCGGCACACCTTCACAACGATGTGGAAAGAAAAAAGACTTGATGAAGCTATGCGAAGAAAGATTCAAGGTCATTCCGGTAAAGGCATTGGTGAAATGGTCTATACCCATTTTGAATTTGAAAAACTGCGTGAAGAACTGAATAAACTTTAAAAGGCTTTGGTGACAATGGAAAACTTTGAAGATGTTAAAAAATTCTTTGATTATCTGATTATTGATGATGACGGTTGGAAAGGTATCAGGGATGATGCACCGGAATCAGCCAAAAAGGCTTATGATGAATACATCAAAAAGCAAAATACCCTTGAAAAGAAGGGTTACAAGGTATAAAAAATAAATATTTCTGATTAGAGCATCCTGACCCGACCCCCAAAAGTTAGACCTAAAAAATCTAACTTTGGAGGTCGGTATTTTTATGTCAAAATACAGTTATGAATTCAAGAAGAAGGTAGTAATGGACT
>ERZ773143.1685-NODE-1685-length-18485-cov-3.149539_pt1 | contig 18485 bp, 14 predicted proteins | sample MGYA00580852_ERZ773143 | MGnify/ENA primary metagenome ERZ773143 (study PRJEB29015, sample SAMEA2737853) | human gut metagenome | biome: human gut; feature: human-associated habitat; material: faeces | place: China | collected 2012 ... | reverse complement strand
TGTCAATAATTCCGCGAAAAACCACTTTTTTTTATGAGGATTTTGTTGTATAATGCGATAAGGTTAGAAAAGTAATAAAATGAGTTTTGAACATATACTGTGCCCTGCCTTCAGCAAAAGCGGGATGCAGGGAAAGAGATAGAAAGGTGGTTACGCGTATGAGAGGTATCGTACATGAAGTAAAAGGCGATCTGGCAATGGTAAAAATTCAGAGAAAAGAAGCCTGCGGGGAATGCAGAGCTTGCTTTTCCGGCATGATGAAAACGGAAATGGATATCGAAGCAAAAAATCTCTGCGATGCAGAGGAAGGCGATTGGGTGGAGCTGGAGCTGCAGGAAAACGCATTTTTTAATGCAGTAATCGTGATGTATGGTCTGCCCTTTATCGGCTTTATCGTAGGCATTGTGCTGGGGTATTTTGGTGTGCCGAAGCTGATTCCGAATATTTCTCCTGTTTTGCCTTCTCTGGTTCTGGGCGTGCTGGGTATTGTTCTTGCAATGCTTTGGATTCACAGCCAGAATCACCGTTGGGAAAGCGGCAAATATCGCCCTCTGGCAACAAAGATTGTGGAGGAAGATGAGCCTGAAATGTGCGGCGCATAAACACGAGAAAAGGACACTCTGAAAAGAGTGTCTTTTTTATGTGCGGCGATTTTTTGTCACAGTTGTCCTCTTTTTTCATAGAATGTAGAAAAAGGGGGCGAGGGGAATGCTAAAGGAACGCATCCGCACATATTGCGGCAGCGGGGATAATTGCTCACAGGTGATTCTGCGCGCAGTGGCAGAGGAATATGGCATTTCCCTGTCGGAGGAGCTGTTCTGTGCCTGCCGCGGCATCCATGGCGGCTTTGGCATCAATGGGATGTGCAGTGGGATTGTTGCAGGGGTGATGGCGCTTGGGCTTTTGTGCGAGGAGGAGGAGTTGAAGCTGAAACGGATTCTGTTTCTTCTTCGGGTACAGAATCGATTCGGCAGTCTGGATTGCTGTACGCTTTCGGCTCTGGGCGCGGATTGCAGCGGCGTTTTGGAGGAAATCGGGGAGATTTTACAGGAGGTGATAGATGAATAAAGGGCAGGAAGCAAGGTCAGCTTCTTCCCGGTTTCTTATTGGAACACATGCAAGGGAACACATGCAAGGATAGTATTGTTTTTTATTCTTTACACAGAGGCGAAAGCCTATATTTTTTTGCAGATGCAATCGTTTTTTTGAAGCTTCTGTGTTACAATGATTCTCACGGAGGGATTACCATGAAACTGATTGCACCTGAGTATTATACAAAATTTCACTGTATTGCCGATAAATGCAGGCACAGCTGCTGTGTCGGCTGGGAGATTGCGATAGATCCCGACAAGCTTGTGTATTATCGCAGTATTGAGGGAGAGTTTGGCGCTCGCCTGCAAAAGGGCATTGCGGAAGCGGATGATGCGGCGCAGTTTATCTTAGATGAGGAGGAGCGCTGTCCCTTTCTGAACCGAACAGGTCTATGCGATATGATTACGGCTTTGGGGGAGGAGGCGCTTTGCCAGATTTGCCGCGACCATCCCCGTTTTCGTAATTTTTACGCCGACCGAACGGAAATCGGCTTGGGGCTTTGCTGTGAAGCGGCAGGAGAACTGATTTTGTCGCAGCAGGAGAAGCTGACGCTTATCACACTTGAGGATGACGGCGCGGTAGATTTGCCGGATATTGCAGACGAATCCCTGCTTGCGTGGCGAGAGGAGCTCTTTGCTCTTGCGCAGGACAGAGACAAGCCAATCGGACTGCGTGCTGCGGAAATTTTGCAGACGGCGGGGCGGACGCTTTCCCAGCATTCGTGGGCAGAATGGGCGGAGATTTATCTGGAGCTGGAGCGTCTGGAGCCAAGCTGGACAGACCGCCTTTTGGAGCTGAAGGAAACCGATTTGACGGGGATTTCCTTGCCGGATGCGATGGCGTGGGAGCCTGCGTTGGAGCAGCTTCTGGTGTATTTTCTCTATCGGCAGACCCCCCTTGCGCTGGATGATGGAGAATATGAGGGAAGAGCCGCCTTTGCTGTGCTGAGCTTTGCTATGATTCGCAGGCTTTTATTGGTGCATTTTGCATTGCACGGCAGCGTCGTTTTGGCGGATTTGATTGAAATTGCAAGGCAATATTCCGCAGAAATTGAATATTCGGATGAAAATGTTGAAATTTTGTTATACAGAATACAGGAAGCATTGTAAAGAAAGTCGCCTTTTGGCGGCTTTTTTGCGTTTTCGATATACAGATGTAGAGAATTGTCTGGTTTTGTTTGCAGGGCGAGAACTTTTCATGCTATAATATTACCTATTATACTTTATTAAAGATGCGCTTTATTTTGTGATTTTACAAAGCGATTTTCGAAACGGAAAAAGAGGAGGAAAGGAAAGAAAAATGAGTTCCAAAGACTGTAGCGTAAACAACATTTATCAATTAGAGGGCAGGGTGCCTTTGCTGAAAGCCATTCCCTTTGGCTTACAGCATATTCTGGCAATGTTCGTTGCCAATCTGACCCCGATTACTATTATTGCGGCGGCAGGGGGGCTTTCGCAGGCGGAGATTGCGGTGCTTCTGCAAAATGCAATGTTTATTGCCGGGATTGCAACGCTGATTCAGCTGTATCCTGTCTGGAAGGTCGGATCGGGTCTGCCAATCGTTATGGGGGTCAGCTTCACCTTTGTAACGGTTTTATGTACGGTTGCGTCTAATTATGGGTATCCCTCGGTTGTCGGGGCGGTGCTTGTCGGCGGTCTTTTTGAAGGCACACTGGGGCTTCTGGCAAAATATTGGCGAAAGCTGATTGCACCTGTGGTTGCGGCATCTGTTGTTATCGCAATCGGGATGTCCCTGTTTTCTGTTGGCGCAAGATCCTTTGGCGGCGGCTATGCAGAGGATTTCGGCTCTGCGCAGAATCTTCTGTTGGGGACGATTACGCTTGTGGTCTGTCTTGGCTGGAACTGCTTTGCAAGGGGCTATCTGAAGCAGCTTTCTGTTCTGGTGGGGCTGCTTGTGGGCTATGTGGTGGCAATCCTTATGGGCAAGGTGGATTTGTCCGTTATTTTTGCAGGCGGCTTTGTCTCCCTGCCAAAGCTGATACCCTATAAGCCGGAATTCCATGCGGGTGCGATTCTTTCCGTCTGTATTATTTTTCTGGTTTCCGCAGCGGAAACGATTGGGGATACCACAGCCATGGTTGCGACAGGGCTGAACAGAGAAATCGAGAGCAAGGAAATTTCCGGCTCTCTGGCGTGTGATGGCTATGCGTCCTCGTTGTCCTCTTTGGTTGGCTGCCCTCCTGTGACATCCTTTTCCCAGAACGTCGGGCTGCTGGCAATGACGAAGGTAGTCAATAAATTTACGATTATGACAGGTGCAGGCTGCATGATTCTGGCAGGGCTTCTGCCGCCTGTCGGGAACTTTTTCGCATCTCTGCCCGAATCTGTTCTGGGTGGCTGCACCATCATGATGTTTGGTACGATTATGACAAGTGGGATGCAGATGCTTGCAAAGGCAGGCTTTAATCAGAGAAACGTGACCATTGCCGCATTGTCTTTGGCAGTCGGCGTTGGCTTTACGGCTGCAAGCGAAATTGATTTGTGGCATATTTTCCCCGAAATTGTGCAGTCTGTATTTTCCGCAAACGTGGTAGCGGTGGCATTCGTGGTGTCTATCATTCTGAATCTGGTTTTGCCGAAAAATATGGATGTGGATAAAATTTCGGAATAAGCAATCAAAAAAACAACAGCATCGATGGAGGATGGAGCATCGGTGATAAAAAAGAGAAGGAATTTAGAGAACAAGAGGAAGAAGAAAGAAAAAGGAGGAGCTTATGAGTCGTTTATCTATTGAAACGCCAGGACGCGCCCAAAATGTCTTAGATGGTCTGCATCGGGATATGGAGCGCCGCATTGGTGCCAGTGCCTACGGACTGTGTCCGGTGGATATGTCTTTGAATTACCTGCGGCTGTGCCATGCGCAGACCTGTGGGAAATGTGTGCCCTGCCGCATTGGTCTGGGACAGTTGGAGGTGCTGATCGAGCAGGTGCTTGACCGTACCGCAACCATGGAAACCATTAACATAATTGAGCGTACCGCAAAGGTGATTGCCGATTCCGCAGGCTGTGCGATTGGCTATGAAGCGGCACACATGGTTTTGAAGGGGATTCGCGGCTTCCGCGAGGATTATGAGGAGCATGTGCAGCATGGACGCTGTATCTCTGTGCTGAGCTATCCCGTTCCCTGTGTTTCCGCCTGTCCTGCGCATGTGGATGTACCCGGCTATGTGGCGCTGGTGAATGAGGGCAGATATGAAGAAGCAGTGAAGCTGATTCGGAAGGACAACCCCTTCCCATCCGCCTGTGCGTATGTCTGCGAGCATCCCTGTGAAGCACACTGTCGCCGCGCGATGGTGGATGATGCTATCAATATCTGTGGTCTGAAACGCTTTGCAGTGGATCATGCAAAGGCAGAGCCTGCGAAAATCCTGTATGAGAAAACAGGCAAAACCGTCGGCATTATCGGCGGTGGCCCCGGCGGACTGACGGCGGCGTATTATCTGGCACAGATGGGGCATCAGGTAACTGTATATGAGCAGCGTCCTAAGCTGGGCGGTATGCTTCGCTATGGTATCCCCGATTATCGTCTGCCGCAGGAGGTTCTGGAGCGCGATATCGAGCATATTCTGACAACAGGCATTAACGTGATTACGGATGTTTCCATCGGCAGAGATGTGACAATGGAGGATATCCAGAAAAGCTATGATGCAGTTTATATTTCCATTGGCGCGCATAATGATAAAAAGATTGGCATTGAAGGCGAGGACGCAGAAAATGTTGTCAGTGCGGTCAGCCTGCTGCGCCGCATTGATGAAGGCAATGCGCCCGATTTCACGGGTAAGAGAATCTGCGTTATCGGCGGCGGCAATGTTTCTATGGATGCCACCAGAACGGCAAAACGTCTGGGAGCGGAAAGCGTCACCTGTGTATACCGTCGCCGTGTGGATGATATGACCGCGCTGGCGGAGGAAATCGAAGAGGCAATGGCAGAGGGCTGTCAGATTTTACCCCTACAGGCACCTGCACGCATCGAAAAGGATGCAGAGGGCAAGGTTGCGGCGCTGTGGACAGTTCCGCAGATTATCGGGCCTTACGGCAAGGATGGCAGACCCAAGCCCATTCCTGCGGATGTACCCGAATTCCGTATCGCATGTGATTATGTGATTGTTGCCATCGGGCAGGCGATAGACGCGCGTCCCTTTGAAGCCATCGGCATTAAGACCTTTAAGGGCATGATTCAGGCGGAGGATACCAGCTCTGTTGCGGATGTGGATAACGTATTCGCCGGCGGTGACGCGGTTTCCGGCCCTGCTACGGTCATTCGTGCCGTTGCGGCAGGGAAGGTTGCGGCAGCGAATATTGATGCCTACCTTGGCTTTGAGCATAAGATTAAGACGGACGTTGTGGTTCCTCCGGCGCATCTGACAAATGCACCTCCCTGTGGGCGTGTAAACTTGAAAAGCCACTGCACACCGGACTGCAAGGGCAACTTTGATCTGGTTGTGGAAGGCATGAGCAGAAAAGAGGCGGATCAGGAATCCGAACGCTGCCTGCGTTGTGATTACTTCGGCTTTGGCAGCTTCAGAGGAGGGAGGACAGGAGAATGGTAAGAATAACGATTGATGGACAGCTTGCGCAGGTGCCGGCAGGAACGACGATTATGGAGGCGGCGAAGGCGGTCAATGTAAAAATCCCTCATCTTTGCTACCTGAAGGGAATCAATGAAATTTCCGCCTGCCGTATCTGCTGTGTGGAAATTGAGGGCGAGCGCGCGATGGTTGCAGCCTGCAGCAACCCTGTAAAGGATGGCATGGTGGTGTATACGAATTCCCCTCGTGCCAGAATGACACGCCGCACAAATGTAGAACTGATTTTGTCTCAGCATGACTGCAAATGTGCGACCTGTGTACGCAGCGGCAACTGTCAGCTGCAGGAGGTTGCGAATGATCTGGGTATCCTTGAGCTTCCCTTTGAGACACAGCTGCAGAAGGGGCTGCGCAGTGCGTGGACAAAAACATTTCCGCTCTATCGGGATGTGAATAAATGTATCAAATGTATGCGCTGCATCCAGATTTGCGATAAGGTGCAGACGCTGAATATCTGGGATTTGGCAGGGACAGGCAGCCGCACAACGGTGGATGTTTCGGGCAACCGTGTCATCAAGGATTCCGATTGTGCGCTTTGCGGTCAGTGCATCACGCATTGCCCGACAGGCGGCTTAAGAGAAAGAGATGACACCGCAAAGGCAAGAGCGGCTCTGGCAGATAAAGAAAAAATTACGGTCGTACAGGTTGCGCCTGCGGTGCGTACCGCTTGGGGCGAGTATTTTGGGCTGAAACGGGAAGAAGCGACCATGGAGCGCATGGCAGGCGCACTGCACCGCCTTGGATTCGATTATGTATATGATACAAACTTTGCGGCAGACCTGACGATTATGGAGGAAGGCAATGAATTTCTGCATCGGCTGAAAAGCGGCGCATTGGTGCGTTGGCCCATGTTCACAAGCTGCTGTCCCGGTTGGGTGCGTTTCCTGAAAGGGCAGTATCCTGAATTGACAAATCAGCTTTCTACGGCAAAATCTCCCCAGCAGATGTTCGGCGCGGTTGCGAAAACATGGCTGGCGAAGAAGCTTGATGTGGCACCCGAAAAAATCTGCTGTGTTTCCATCATGCCCTGCGTAGCGAAGAAAGCGGAAGCAGATTTGCCGACCATGCGTGGTGAAAGCGGTGCGGATGTGGATATCGTGCTGACAACAAGGGAACTGGTGCGTATGATGCGTGCAGACCATCTGGACCCGCATTTCATCGAGGAGGAAGCACTGGATTCCCCTATGGGAACACATACCGGTGCAGGCGTGATCTTCGGTGCAACCGGCGGCGTTATGGAAGCGGCTCTGCGTACTGCGGCGTATGTGCTGACGGGCGAAAATCCGAATCCGGATGCCTTCAGTGAGGTGCGGACAGGCCCCGGACTGAGAGAGGCAACCTATACCGTTGCGGGAATTCCTGTGCGCTGTGCGGTTGTCAGTGGTCTGGGCAATGCGCGTAAGCTGATTGAACGGCTGAAGGAGGGCAAGGTGCAGTATGATTTTGTAGAGGTCATGGCTTGTCCCGGCGGCTGTGTCGGCGGCGGCGGTCAGCCTATCTCCGCAGAGGATGAGGAGCTTTACGGCGTGAGAGGGGAACGGCTTTATACCCTTGATGCGGAAAATCCGATGCGTTTCGCTCATGAAAATCCTGAGGTACAGGCATTGTATCATGAATATCTGGGCGAACCCTTGGGAGAGACAGCACACCATCTGCTGCATACGGACCATAAGGCATGGAATATGCCCATGCAGAAATAAACGAAAAGAAAATACAAAGGCTGTTGTACTTTATTGTACAGCAGTCTTTTTTATGCAAAAAAATGCTGAACAGAGAAAAATTTCTGTTCAGCAAAAGAATCAGATTTAGGAATATAGCTTACGGACGGAAACCCGACTTAGCTTTTTGATGATATCCGCCCAGAAGGCTGTCCCGAACAGGAAGGTCAGCAGAAGGGAAACAACCATAATCTCCAGAACGGCAAGATAGCCATTTGCACTGAGCAGCTCATAAAAGCCGCCGTAAATGAGGAAATCCTTAAACAGGCGGTGCAGGATATAAATACCGATGGTATTTTTCCCGAATTGGCAGAGGAAGGTTTCCTTTTTCGGGCAAAGGATAAACAGACCAAAGAGCATCAGCACAACCGCCGCCATCCACAGGATACAGATGAGCGGTGCAAAGGGAAACAGCTGACTTTTCAGCTGTGCATAGGGGGCAATCCCGAAGAAGAATACCCCCAGATATTTCTGTACCCCTCGTCCATAGGGAATCAGCATGCAGGCGGAAAGCAGCAGAACGGCAGGCAATGCTTTTCTGCATTTCGCATTGTTGATGACTGCCTGAAACTGCTCCTTCTTGATGTAATACCCCATGAGGAAGAAGGGCAGAAAGTGAATGGTGCGGGAAAGGCTTAAAAATTTCCCGACCGGCTCCTGATAATGGATGACTGCCGCCAGAAGGACTGCTCCAATGAGGACATATTTCGGTTTCATATTTTTTGTCACGTAAAGAAAAATATGCCACCAGATTAAAGAAAGCAGATACCACGGTGCTGCCCCAACTGTCAGCATATTGATTTTCAGAAGAGAGAAAATCAGAACGCCAAGAATAAATGCTTTTCGGAACAGCGCGGATTTACTGTACGCAAAAGAGAGCAGCCAAATGCCGCCGCAAAACAGCAGAACAATGAGAGTCCAGACGGCAGGGTGGTGTGCCGTTTCAAAATATGGTCGCTCAAAGATGAAATGTACCAGCTCGATGGCATCCTTGAACAGAAGATAGAGCCATGCGAAGGAGAGCAGCTTTTCCGCCTTATATTCCTTTGTGAGAAAGCCCTTTGCCAGATAGCCCGACATGAAGATAAACCCCGGCATGTGGAAAAAATAGATAAAGGTTCTCACGCCTGTGGCAAAGGCAGAATGGGTTTCCTGCAAATAGCCCAGCATGTGTCCCAGAACCACCAGAAAAATCAGAACACCCTTGATGTTGTCGATATGAAAATCTCTTGCTGTCTGCTGCTTCATGATGAATGACTCCTGTTTCATTTCTGTTTGATGTTTTCTTCCCAAAGAGTATGATAAAGCGCAGGCTTTCTGTCCGCCTTGACAGGAAAGCTATTGCGGTATGCGTCTGCCTCGCTTAGGTCGATATCTACAATCGTCAGCCCGTTGCCGCCCTCTACATGCGCCAGCACTTCGCCTGTCGGGGAAACTGCCATGCTGTCACCGATATAGGAAAGACCGCCGCCCTCGCCGCTGCGGTTCACACCGAGGATGAAGCACTGGTTTTCGATGGCGCGTGCCTTTAGGAGTGTCATCCAATGCTCTCTGCGTGCTGTAGGCCAGCTTGCGATAACGGGAATTACCTTTGCCTGCTCGGATACAATCTGAAAGATTTCGGGGAAACGTAAATCATAGCAGATTAACGGTGCAACAGGTACACCCTTTACCTCGCAAAGCTGCAGCGCATTACCGCCGGTATAATGCTTTGCCTCTGCGCCGAAGGAGAAGGGATGAATTTTTGCATAATCTGCAAGCTGATTCCCGTTCTCGTCCAGAATGATGCAGTGATTTGTGGCAACTCCGTTTTCATATACGGGCAGGCCATAGCAGATGGCAACATGGTTTTTCTTTGCTTCTTCGCGGAAAAACGCCATGGAGGGGCTGTTTTTTCTGTCCTCGCCGTAGGTTTCGGGGTTCAGCGTAAAGCCTGTCAGCGTCATTTCGGGGAAAATGACAAAATCCACCTGTTTTTCCTTTGCCTCTGCAAGCAGCCTGCTGCAAAGTGTCATGGTCTTTTCCTTTTCTTCAAAGCCCATATCAATCTGTCCCAATGCGATTCTCATAGGATTTTCCTCCTTTTATTCTTAAATGTTATTCTCAAATGCAAAACTGATTTTTTATTCCCAATCCTTCCAGATATCGGGGCAATAGCCCAGTGTAAACGCTTTACCGTTGCGTACAATCGGTGTGGCGAACAGCTCCGGATTTTCAAACAGCGTCTGCTCGCGCTTTGCCTCGTCGATATAATCCATGTAAAGCCTGGTGTATGCCTTTGCCTTGCGGTCAATCATATCCTCAACGGGGATACATTTTTTCGCTGCTTCAAAGACTGCCTTTGCCATGCCGAATTGGTGCAAATCAATATATTGATATTTTATTTTTCTCTCTTTAAAATAACGCTCGGCTTTTTTGGTATCAAAGCTTTTCTTGGAGCCGTAAATTTGGATATTCATGCGAAAACCATCCTTTCTTTGATACCTCATTTTATAATATTTTTTCCGTGGGGGCAAGACAATAGAGAATGATTCTGTTATACTTATGTTATTTTCAAGCGAAGGAGGCAGAAAAATGAGATTCATTTCATGGAATGTAAACGGCTTACGCGCCGCAGTAGGCAAAGGCTTTTCGGAATATTTCAAGGAAGCTGATGCGGATATATTTTCCTTGCAGGAAACAAAGCTACAGGCAGGGCAGATTGATTTAGAAACAGAGGGCTATCATCAATACTGGAATTATGCCGAAAGGAAGGGCTATTCCGGTGTTGCGGTGTTCACGAAGCAGGAGCCGCTTTCTGTTGCCTATGGTATTGGCGTGGAGGAGCATGACCACGAGGGGCGTGTGATTACGCTGGAATTTCCCGAATTTTACCATGTGACGGTATATACCCCCAATTCTCAGCAGGAAAACGCCCGTCTGGCATACCGCATGGAATGGGAGGATGCGTTCCGCGCGTATGTAAGCGCTCTGGATGCGAAAAAGCCCGTCATTATCTGTGGGGATTTGAATGTAGCACATAATGAAATTGACCTGAAAAATCCCAAAACAAACCGCAGAAGTGCCGGCTTTACGGACGAGGAGCGCGGCAAATTCACAGAGCTTCTGGGTGCAGGCTTTGTGGATACCTTCCGCTATTTTTATCCGGAGCAGGAAGGCATTTATTCCTGGTGGAGCTATCGCTTTAAGGCAAGAGAGAAGAACGCAGGGTGGCGGATTGATTATTATGTCGTATCCAAGCGATTAGAGGATAAGCTGGTGGATGCAAAGATTCATACAGAGGTGCTTGGCTCTGACCATTGCCCTGTGGAGCTGGAAATCAATCTGTAAAAGAGGAGAAATATGGAACCGTATTATTATCAAACCTTATCCAAGGCGGAGCAGAGCAGCTATCAGGCGATGCAGGCAGGACTGCAGGCGTTTGCGCCCTCCTTTCCTGTACCGCTGCTGGAAAACAGAGCGTTGACGGATGTTTTCATGAAGCTGCGTCTGGATTGTCCGCAGCTGTTCTATGCAGGGACATTTCAATATCGCTATTATCCCGATTCCAGAAATGCAGAATTGATTCCTGCGTATCTTTTTGAAAAGGGAAAGCTGAAGGAGCATCAGAAGGCGCTGCAGGCACGCGTGGAAAAGCTGGTTCGCCCTGTGGCAAGGTGCAGCGATGAGGAAAAGCTGCTGTATATCCACGATTTTATCTGCAAAAATGTACGCTACGATAAGCTGAAAAAGCAATATTCCCATGAAATCATCGGCGTTCTGGGGCATGGCGTTGGCGTTTGTGAGGGCATTGCAAAGGCAGTCAAGATCCTCTGTGATGCACTGCAAATCCAGTGCATCATTGCCTTGGCGGAAAATAACCCCGAAAAGGGCGTGAAGTATCGCCATGCGTGGAACGTGGTGCGGCTGGATAAAAAATATTACCATCTGGACTGCACCTTTGATCTTTCCTTAGGGAATCCTGAGGAAATCCGCTATGATTATTTTCTGCTGAGTGATAAGCAGATTTTTCGCGATCATGAGAGACTGGTCTGGCGTGTGCCTGCCTGCGAGGATGCAGACAGATTTTATTATAAGAAAAAGAAGCTCTCCTTCACGAAGACGGAGGAGGTGCAAAAGCGCGCGGCGCAGGCGGTGAAAAAGGGAAAACCACTGCTGTTTCATTGGCGCGGCGGCTATATGACAAGGGAAATCGTGCAGGAATTTCTGCGGATTTTCAAGGAAGAAGCGGCTAAGAAAGAAAAATTCGCGCAGGTTTCGCTGAATTGGGCGCAGGCGATTGTGAAGGTACGCTTTATCGAACAATTACCGACACAGGAATTGACCATGGAAGAAGCCAATGAAGGCGAAAAAGAGGAATAAATCAAGAAAAGAAAATCAAGAAAAGAAAAACCCGGGGACAAAAAGCATCCTCGGGTTTTTATATAATAAGGGGTAGTGAGTTATCAAGGGTTTTTGGGAAATTTATGCTTCAAAGGCAGTCAGCTTTTCCAGAAGAAGATTGCTTCTGTCGATGAAGGCGGTCATTTCCTCGGAGGTCAGCGGACGGTGGCTCATCAGTGCCAGATCATACAGCTGATGGCACAGAAGGGTTGCATCCTCCTTCTTTTCCTCCTTGCCTGCCATGGAAAGCAGTGCTTTTACCAGTTTATTATTTTTATTCAGCACCAGAGTTTCATCGGGCTTCATATTGGCAAACATTGCCTTAAATTCTTCGTTGTTGGCGTAAGCCTCCATCATTTCCATCATACGTCTGGATTCCTCGGAAAGCAGAATCATAGCGGAAACCTTTTCCGCTTTCAGCGCTTCCAGCTTTACATTCAGCTTTTCATTTGCAACCGCCGCGCGGAACAGCTCCTGCATCTGATTTGCTTCAAATTCGTCTGCCTGCTTTTTCGCTTCGGAAATTTCGGCATCCTCTTTTTCCTGCAAGGAATCAATATCCGCATCGACACGCTGTACCTTCAGCTTGATATCCTGATTTTTGTATTCCAAGAAGGAAACGAAGGGCTTATCCACAGGCGTATCCATGATGGCAGCCTCCAGACCCTGCTCCTTGAACAGGCGGATATACTGCGCCTGCTGATTGGTGTCGGTTGCAAAATAAATCACGTTTTCGTGCTTTTCCTTATTCTTTTCCAGATATTCGGCAACGGTTTCATAAACGCCGTCTGTTGTTTTCAGCAGCAGGATATCCTTTACCTTATCATACAGCTTTTCTTCCTTCATGCAGCCATATTTGATGAAGATATTGATATCATCCCAGAAGCCCTCAAAGGCAGAACGGTCGGTTTTGAACAGCTGGTTCAGCTTGTCCGCAACCTTCTTGGTGATGTAGGCATTCATTTTTTCCACATAGCCATCATTCTGCAATGCACTTCTGGAAACATTCAGAGGCATATCGGGGCAGTCCAGAATCCCTTTCAAGAGCAGCAGAAATTCGGGGACAACCTCTTTTACGTTATCCGCAATATAAACCTGATTGCAGTACAGCTTTACCTCGCCGTCCATCATGTCCATCTGCTCCACCAGCTTCGGGAAATAGAGAATCCCTTTCAGACGGAAGGGGTAATCCATATTCAGATGAATCCAGAACAGAGGGTCATTCAAATCATTGAATACCTGATGATAAAAGGCTTTGTAGTCCTCATCCGTACATTCGGAGGGCTTTCTCTGCCAGAGGGGGTTGGTGTCATTCAGCGGCTTGGGCTCCTCTGCCTTTGCTTCTTCTGCGGCATCCTGCTGCTCCTGCAATAAATCCATGGCACCCTCGGTGGTCAGCTTTGCGGCTTCCTCGGGGGAAACATGAACAGTGTTTTCGGCCTTCTTTGCGGATGCCTTTTCCTCCTCTGTTTCTTCCTTCAGCACATCCACAAAGATGGGAACGGGCATGAAGGCGCAGTATTTTCTCATAGCGGCGTAAAGCGTTGCCTCATTCAGAAATTCCTCGCCGTCTGCGCCGATAAAGAGGGTGATGGTTGTGCCGCGTTCGGTTCTTTCACCGGCCTCCATTTCATAATCAATGCCGCCGTTGCAGCGCCATTTTGCAGGCTCTGCACCCTTCTGATAGGAAAGGGAATCAATCTCGACCGTATCGGCTACCATAAAAGCAGAATAGAACCCCAGACCGAAATGTCCGATAATCTCACTGCCTTCGTCCTCGGTTTTTCCTTCAAATTTGGAAAGGAAATCGGTTGCACCGGAGAATGCAATCTGGTTGATGTATTTCTTGATTTCATCCGCCGTCATGCCGATACCGTTATCAATAATCTGCAATGTTTTCTTGTCCTGATCCAGAACAACATGAATTTTGTATGCTTCCTCTGCGGGAATATCCGCTTCCCCCATCATGGAAAGCTTCTGCAGCTTTGTCACCGCATCACACGCATTGGATACCAGTTCACGAATGAAGATGTCCTTATCTGTATAGAGCCATTTTTTGATAATTGGCATAAAATTTTCACTGTTAATAGAAAGATTGCCTTTTTCCTGCATACTGCATACCTCCTAAAATTTTTTTACAGAGCCAATGTGTTTAGCTCTCATCACTCTATATTGTAGCACCTGAAACGGAAAAGTCAAGAAAAAATTAGCACTCAATAAAAATGAGTGCTAACAAATTCGGAGAAAAAAAGAAGGAGATTAACTCTCCTGCTTCTGGATGCCGATGGCGTTTTTTTTGAAAAACTTTAAAATATATTCCTCCCAGAGCCGCTCGGAGGATTTATCCAGAGAAAAGGCTTCCTGCGAAATGGCGGTGGTGCAGAGGATGGTATGCTCCTTAAAGAGAATATTCAGAAATGCCGCCTTGGTATTGGGGAGATTGGAAAGCTTTTCCTCCGCAAGGGAGAACACAAGCTTGATGCTTTTCGGCAGCTTATTCCCCTTGATTGCCTGAAATACAAAGGGACGCATTTCCTCCCAATGCACATAACGGGAAAGCCCTGCCTCCTGCTCCTCGGCGGTATAAAAATCCATATTGCGCTTACCTTCAATGAGAAAAGAAGCGAAGGTGGTCAGCTCCCCCTGACGGAACAAAAACGCATCAAAGGTATCCCCCTTCAAAAGCAGATTCATAAATGATTTTGTATCATTGACGGTAAAAGCAAGCATAAAAAATCCTCCCAAAACAATTCTGTCCTTCTATTTTACATGCTTTGGGAGGATTTTTCAATTTGTTTCTCATTTAAAAGAGATGGTCAGCTTTCCGTCAGCCCATTGAATAAACTTGGAATCCGAAAAAATCGGATGCGGAGCAGTGTCCCGATAAACCTCACCTGTGCGGAACACAGAGAGCAGAACGCCTGCCAGTGCCATATTGAACAGCAGCTGCATTGTCCCGTAGGAAAGGAAGGGCAGGGCAATCGGCGCAATGAGCCAAAGCCCCAGATTTGCCAGAATATAAAGCAGGATTTCCGCCGTAAAGGTGCAGAGGATAGTCAGAGAAACCATCTGCCCGAAAATGCTTTTCTGTTTCAGCGCTTTGCGGAAGCCAAGCCCCAGAAAGACCGCCAGCAGCAGAACCAAGCCGCCCGAAACCGCCCAGCCGTAGTGATAGGTCAGATAGGTCAGCAGATAATCGGAGCGAAGCATGCCGGGGATTTCAATGAGAATAGGACTGATACCTACAATATCCTTGCCCTTGCCCAGAAAAACAGAATGGGAAATGGCTGCCCGCAGCTGTGCCGGAACATAGCCATCGCCTGCGACATCAGAACTTGGCAGAAAAATCGTGCGCGCCCGAAAGGCAAATTGATACCGAAACGGTGCATAAAACATCAGCAGGACAATCAGGCAGCCCACCGCTAACAGAAAAAGCAACAGCAGAATTGTCTGATTTTTCTTGCCGAACCATTCCTTTTTTGCGGCAATGAGCATGAGAATCCCTGCGGAGAAAATAAACGTCAGAACACCGCTGAAGGTGTGACAGTATGACAGAAACAGACAAAAGACTGCCGCCAGAACACCGCTGATAGGATAGCTCTTTCTGCCTTGACTTCTGAGCCGATAAAACAGACCGCAGAAGGCAAGGGGAAACAGCATAGATATGGCAGAAGGACTGATGTTGAGCCCAAGTAGTCCGATAGACAGCCATTTTTGTCCGCCGTAGTCCAGCCCAAACATCCGCGCTATCACGTCAAAAAGCAGCAGGCAAAGCGGCAGAACATAGGGGTGCTTTCCGAAAAAGGAAAAATCCAGAAAATACATCCCGACAAACGCCGCTAAGCTAAGTGGCAGGAAAACGAAAAGCACCTGTGCGGAGCGCGCCGCAAACGCATCGTCTCCTGCGGGTATCGTTTTCAGCAGCAGCACCTGAATGATGCCGCCCAACACAAACAGCAGCAGTACCAGCCCAATCATCCGTCGCAACATAAAACATTTTGTTTGCAAGTATATTGTCCTCGAACAGCTCTTTTACGCTGTTTACATTAAGCTCATATTTTTTTCTGTCAGCTTTTGAAGCCTTTTTTATAAGCTTCTGTGCATCCTGCAATGCCTGATCCTGCTCGTCATTATCAAGAGTCACACCCTGTTTTGCAGCATTTACGCCAATAAGCTTTAACTGTGTAAGTGTACTTACGATTTCTTTTTTAGCTTTGTCCCCTATCGTTGTCTTATCATCAATCTTATATTTCCATAATTCACTTCCAAAGCTGCTTTCATATTGATTTTTGAGAAGATAACAGTAGTTTAACACTTCACTGTACTGAACACCGGCATTACCTACCTTTATCACATATGAATTTGCCGTAATATCTCCTCTTTCAAGACGAATTGTTTTTGTTGTCTCCGCTTTTTTATCTGCGGTCTTTGTACCCTCTTTTTTTCCGCATCCCGTAAACATCATCGACACGGCAAGCACGGCACACACTGCCGCTTTTGTATATCTATTTTTTATCATATAGCCCTCCAATGCTTTTTATCACACTCTCAACAATATTAAATATTTCATCTGCTGTCAACTTTTTTTCTTTTTTTATCATATTTTTTGACGGCATTCTATACATATTTCCAGAAACCGCCTTTTTTTTATCCTTTTGCATCATATATAAAAGATACGGCTCTTTACTTCCGGCATATTTTATTTTGCCCTGATATTCATCAAGCATTTTCTTAAGTTTTTCCGTATCCGGAAGTTTACCCTCATACAGATAAAACCTGACACCGTCCTCTTTCTGTAATATCCTGCTTATATATGCCTTATGTGCATCAGCTTTAAGAAGTGCTACACGCAGCAGGTTATCGGCTGACTGCGGCATATCTCCAAATCTGTCGGTAAGTTCTTCCTGCATATCGTTATATTCTTCCACATTCTCTATCGCTGCTATCCTCTTATACATATCAAGTTTCAGGTATTCACTTCTTATATAAGTTTCAGGAATATACGCATTTACATTTATATCTATCTCTGTCTCAAATTCCTCAGAAATATCGGTATCTCCTTTTAGATGGTGCACTGCTTCGTTTAACATCTTGCAATAAAGGTCATAACCGACAGCCTCCATATGCCCCGACTGTGCTTCTCCGAGAAGATTTCCAGCTCCTCTTATCTCAAGATCACGCATCGCAACTTTTATGCCTGAACCAAGCTCAGTAAACTCTTTTATTGCGGCAAGTCTTTTTTCTGCAATTTCTTTAAGAACTTTGTTCCGCTTATACATAAGAAACGCATATGAATTTCTGTTTGACCTTCCGACACGCCCTCTAAGCTGGTAAAGCTGTGAAAGTCCCATCTGGTCGGCATTATCTATGATAATCGTATTTACATTTGATATATCAAGACCGGTTTCTATGATAGTCGTTGCCACCATAACATCTATTTCACCGTTGATAAATGCCATCATTATCTTTTCAAGCTGTCTCTCGCTCATCTGCCCATGTGCATATGCAACATTCGCATCAGGCACGAGTTTTTGAATTTCCATAGCTGCCTCGTCGATTCCTTTTACCCTATTGTAAACATAGAATATCTGACCGTTTCTTGCAAGCTCCCTGTTTATTGCTTCTCTTATTATCTCAGGATTGTGCTCCATAACAAATGTCTGGATAGGCAGTCTGTCAACGGGCGGTTCTTCAAGCACACTCATGTCCCTTATTCCTGCAAGGCTCATGTGGAGCGTTCTCGGAATCGGTGTCGCACTAAGCGTAAGAACATCCACATCGCCTTTTATCTGCTTTATCTTTTCCTTGTGAGCAACACCAAAACGCTGTTCCTCATCAACTATTAGAAGTCCCAAATCTTTAAATTCAACATCTTTAGATAAAAGTCTGTGCGTTCCTATTATTATATCGACATCACCTTTTTTCAGTCCCTCCAGTGCTTTTTTCTGCTGTGCCGGGGTCCTGAATCTTGAAAGCATCTCTACCCTGACCGGATAATCACCGAGCCTTTCCTTAAAGGTGTTGTAATGCTGTTGTGCGAGTATCGTCGTCGGAACTAAAAACGCAACCTGTTTTCCGTCATTTGCAGCCTTAAATGCTGCCCTTATCGCAATCTCCGTCTTTCCATATCCAACATCACCGCATATAAGCCTATCCATTACCTTGTTGCTTTCCATGTCTTTCTTTGTTGCATCTATCGCATCAAGCTGGTCTTTTGTCTCGTCAAACGGGAACATATCCTCAAATTCGGTCTGCCATACAGTATCTTTTCCAAAGCAATAGCCTTTTGTCTGCTGCCTTTTTGCATAAAGAAGCACAAGTTCCTTTGCGACCTCGTTTACTGCGTGTTTTACCCTGCTCTTTGTCTTTTTCCACTCAGAAGAATTAAGTTTATTTAGTTTAGGCTTCTTTACAACATCCTGTCCTGCATATTTTTGCAAAACATCAAGCCCCGACACTGGAACATAAAGGTTTCCGCCGTCACCGTACTCTATCTTAAAAAAATCTTTAGTAACATTCTCGACCCTTATCTTCTCTATTCCTCTGTATATTCCAAGTCCGTGTTCTTCATGTACGACATAATCACCGACATTGAGTTCATTAAAACTCTGAATTGATTTTCCGTCAAATTTTTTTATCTTTTTCTTTCTACGCTTCTGCTTTGCACCGAATATATCTCCCTCGGT
>ERZ773143.1683-NODE-1683-length-18488-cov-7.642923_pt1 | contig 18488 bp, 24 predicted proteins | sample MGYA00580852_ERZ773143 | MGnify/ENA primary metagenome ERZ773143 (study PRJEB29015, sample SAMEA2737853) | human gut metagenome | biome: human gut; feature: human-associated habitat; material: faeces | place: China | collected 2012 ... | reverse complement strand
TTGAAGTCTATCTTATCATAGACCGGAGAGAAAAGAAACTTTACTTTTGAGATGTTTCTGGTTCAGGGCCAGCGTCATGGGTGTAATCCAAGATACGGACACCATCGCCTACCTCTTTCTGCACCAGCTCTCGCATACGCTTAGCAAAAGGACAGGGGTAACCAATGGGAGTCCCTTTGCTGATGCAAGAAGCAAAAGCAATGGTGTCAGCGCCCTGTTCTACCAGAGAACGGGCCCGCAGCACCGCTTTTTTTCCGGGGCAGCCGCCGCAGTTGATGAAGCCCACTAACTGAATATCATCCTCTCCCATAAAAGCGCCTTTTCTCTCTCGGATTGTCCGAAAATCCCGGCTTCCGGGGCAGTAATCCTCTGTCTGCATACAACGAATAATGCCAAGTTTCATATTAGTTTCCTCCTTAATTTAGGGCCTGCCATTCAGATTTGGCCGGTCCATTGTCTATTATTATGTAACCAGATTTTCCAACAGCTGGATGGAAACGTCCTCGTAGTAGCGATCCTCTTTAATCATTCACAAAATACGGGGTATAGGTCTCTCCGGTTCTCAGTATAGCTCCGCAAGGAGGTTCTGTATTTCCCGTTCAGAAGAATTTTTCTCCCAAATGGAAGAGTTTCTGAAAATCAATCCGTCATAAACGCTGCAAGAGCGTCCCTTCTAACTTCATGTGATATTGTTCCAGTACATCTTTCAGTGTAATTTCTTGCATTCTTTGTTCCGCTGTTTTTTGAATGTCCAAGTAAAAATCCCGCAGCACCAGTTGGATATTTACACCCACGCCACAAGCGGGGTTGGTGTGGATGTCCTGATGGAGCAGGGGCTTGTTGCCCTCTACTGCCCGATAGGCATCCAGCAGAGTGATTTTCTCCGGCTCACGAGCCAGAGCAGGTCGGGGATGTCCCTTCACGCTGACCAGCAGTCCACCCTTCCGCAGGGCGGACATGAGCTGGCGCACATAGGCAGGATTCGTCTGAATGCTCTCTGCCAGCTTGTTACTGGTCAGGTCGCAGTCTGGGTACAGAGCGATAAAAGCCAGAATATGAACAGCATCGCTAAGGCGGGTTGGATATTTCATGGACGGATCTCCTTTTTGCTTGATGTTATTTTTATTATAACAGCATATTGACAGCGATGCAAGAGGATGCTAAGATGATTTGAAGTAAGAATAAAAATAACACCCACTCGAAAGGAATGGTGAAAATGAACTTCTATGATGATTTGGTCATGCAGACCCAGATGAATTACTCCAGGCACTATCCTATCTATGCTTCCGGCAGTACGCCTTATCAGCTGACTGACAAAAAGCCGCTGCCGTATAGCGAACAGATCCATCGTTTGGTACAGGAGGTAAAGGAAGCTGACTGTGTGGTAGTGGGCGGGGCCTCCGGCCTGTCCGCTGCCGGTGGCGGAGATTTTTACTACGAGGACAACGACTCCTACCGCAAATACTTCCGACCTTTTGCCGAGAAATACCACTTCAAAGGTGCTTTTGCAGGGATGATGCACCCCTGGAAGACAAGGGAAGAGTATTGGGGGTATCTCGCCACCTTCCTTCACACCACCCAGACCGCACCTGTGCGTCATTCCTATTTGGATTTAGACGCTTTGCTGAAAGGCAAGGACTTCTTCATCCTCACCACCAACCAGGATACCCAGTTTGTCAAACTCTACCCGGAGGAGAAGGTGGCGGAGATCCAGGGGGATCACCGCTTCTTCCAGTGTGCCGCCTGTTGTACCGATGACACCTGGGATGCGGTAAAGCCGGTGGCTGATATGGTAGCCGCTATGGGGGATGGCACGAAGATTCCCACGGATCTCATTCCCCGGTGCCCTCACTGCGGCGGTGAGGCATTCCCCTGGGTGCGAGGATATGGGAATTTCCTGCAAGGAAAGAAATATGAAGAACAGTACGAAAAAATTTCTCGCTATGTGCTGGAACACAAAGACAGCAAAATTCTGTTCCTGGAGCTGGGCGTTGGCCGAATGACTCCCATGTTTATCCAGGAGCCTTTCTGGAACCTGACCCTCAGCTTTCCCCATGCTCGATATATTGCTATCAACAACAAGTATGACTTCCTGCCCAAGCAGTTGGAGGACAAGGGCATGACCATTGTGGCCGACATTGCTCAAGTGCTACGGGATGCACGGGACACCGTGAACAGCGGAGATAACGATCAATGAGGGTTGGAAACCAAGCGGTGATTCAGGAACTTGCCGAGCGTATTGATCAAGCAGATGCCGTTGTGATCGGAGGCGGCTCCGGTCTGTCAAGCGCGGCTGGATACGACCACTACCATTGGTCCCCGGCACTTTCGGAGGCATTGGCTCCCTTTCGCGAACAGTATGGCTTTACCTCTCCGCTGGCTGGATTCTACCATTGCTTTTCCAGCTATGGGGAACAGTGGGGGTATTACAGCCAATATATCCGCTTCATGTGGGAAGCCCCTACTGGGAAGCCCTATCTGGACCTGCAGGCGCTTGTTGCGGACAAACCTGCTTTTGTTCTGACCACTAATGTGGATCAGCAGTTTTTTCGGGTATTTCCCCAGAAACAAATTTGCGCCTTTCAGGGAGACTTTAGCTACTGCCAATGCAGTCAGCCCTGCCGGGATGATATTTGGGAAAACCGCGAGCTGGTGAAGGAACTGACTGGTTGCTTGGTAGGTGTTCGCCTGCCGGAGGAGGCTGTTCCTCGTTGCCCGGATTGCGGGCGGGTGCTGGTGCCCTGGGTACGAGATGATACCTTTCTGGAGGGAACCTTCTGGCAGGATAGCCTGGACCGCTACCATGCTTTCCTCCGGCGCTGGCTGCTGGAGCAGACGAAAAAAAATATTCTGCTATTGGAGCTGGGCGTGGGGGAGATGACACCCAGTATCATCAAACTACCCTTCTGGGAACTTACTGCCAAAAACGAAAACGTCTTTTATGCATGTCTTAATCGAGAGGCAGCTCATAGGCCAGAGCATCTGCGGGGACGCAGCCTGTATCTGCAAGGAGATTTGGCGGAAACTCTAGCTGCCCTCCGACAGGAGCGATCCATCGCAGCAACCATAAAATAGAAAGGAGCGAACGAATATGATTGATTGGAACCCTATTGCGGAAAAATTCAGAGAAGCGGACGCTATCCTGATCGGGGCCAGTAACGGCCTGTCCATCACCGAAGGACTGCATTTGTTTGCAGATAATGCAGCCTTTGATGAATTGTTTGGAGATTTCAAACAAAAATACGGCTTACGTTGTATTTTGCAGGGCATGATGGCCGGATGGCCCAGCGAGGAGGAAAAATGGGCCTTCTGGGCCCGGCTCATCCATCATTACTGCGGGCAGTACCAGCCTACGCCGGTGATGAACGATTTGAAGGCCATTGTGGGAGAGAAAGATTACTTTGTCGTCACATCAAACGGAGAAGGTCACTTTGAACTGTGTGGCTTCGATCCGACGAAAATCTATGAGATTGAGGGCAACTGGTTTACGATGCAGTGTGCCCGCCCCTGCCACGACACCCTCTATTCAAGTTTAGAGGTGGCCGAAAAATTATCGGCTGCCGAACAGGGCGGCCATGTGCCTACAGAGTTGGTGCCGCGCTGTCCCAAGTGCGGAGGTCCCATGGACATCCACATGGGCGCGGGTCAGAGAATGATTCCGGATACCGCTGCCCAGGCACGGTTCCAAAACTTTCTGAAAACCTACCACGGAAAGAAACTGGTGGTTTTGGAGCTGGGCATTGGCTGGCGCAATCAGCTGATCAAGGCCCCGATGATGCGCCTGGTGGCCGGCGAGCCAAACGCCACTTATGTGACCATCAATCTGGGGGAGATCTACATTGCGGACAATATCAAAGAGAAGTCCTTCGGACTGGACGGGCGGCTGGATGAGCTGCTGCCTGCTCTCCGGGAGGCGTGCGAGGCATGACGATTTCGGAGCAGGTTCAAAATGACTATACAAATGCATAAAAAGGTTAAAATCACCGTGCTGCGGACGGAATATGATCAGGAACTGGCAGAACAGTATGCGATTCCCAATTTGGGAAAGTGTCCTTTTCACCAGAAAGGTCAAGTGCTGTACAGCGATGGCATCAATCCACCGGATGGGATGTGTGGCGTTGCTTGGCAGGTGATTGCTCCCATGGCGCGTCAGTTATCCTTGGGGGAACTGGTTCAGCCGTCTGGCACTTGGCTGAATGATGATACGATTGGTGTGTTCGCCTGTCCAGACGGCATCCGGCCTGTTATTTTTCTCTTGGAGGCGGAGTAAGGAATGCAGTGGGCAGATGGAAAGATTCGATGTCATTGGGTGAACCCGGCTAATACCACTTATCTGCGATACCATGACGAGGAATGGGGCAGACCGGTCCACGATGACCATATGCTGTTTGAAATGTTGATTTTGGAGAATTTTCAGGCAGGCCTCACCTGGGAATGTGTCTTAAATAAACGGGAAGCGTTTCGCCGTGCTTTTGACGGGTTTGATTTACGGAAAGTGGCATCTTATAGCGAAGAAAAATTGACGGCTCTGCAAGCTGACTCTGGAATCATCCGTAACCGACTGAAAATACGAGCTGCAGTGGTCAACGCACAAGTGTTTCAAAAGATACAGCAAGAGTGGGGCAGTTTTGACCGATACTTATGGCACTGGACAGATGAAAAAATCATCCAAGAAGTAGACAAGGTCAGCTCACCATTATCTGATGCCATCTCAAAAGACTTGAAAAAGCGGGGCATGAAGTTTGTGGGGAGCATAATCATCTATGCCTATTTGCAGGCGGTGGGAGTTATCAACTCTCATGAATCAGGTTGCTTCCTGAATCCTTTGCAGCAGTAGAAAATGCAGAAAATAAAACGCCGGGAAGTTGACTCAAATTGTCAATGCCTCCCGGCTTTTTACCGGGTACTGGAATGTGCCGATAAAAGCTGCATTTTGCCCAAACAGAAGAACCCTTTTCCCGAATAGCAGGATATGGGTTCAAAGCGTTGACGAGGACGGTTTTCCTGCGTATGATGAAGATACAATTAAACGATGATTTAATTGTTCTGACAACAGGAACAAATTAAGAGAGGAGATTTTCAAAATGAAAAAGACTTACAAAATCGATGTGGATTGCGCTAACTGCGCCAACCTGATGGAGGATGCCACCCGCAAGACCAACGGCGTACAGAGCGCTACGGTGAACTTTATGACCCTCAAGATGAACGTGGAGTTCGAGGAAGATCAGGATCCCAAGGCTGTTATGCAGGAGGTTCGCAAAGCCTGCAAGAAGGTGGAACCCGACTGCGAGATATTTCTGTAAGCCAGCGAAACGAAATGCCCTGTCGAGCGGCAGCTTGCAGGGCATTTTTTCTCTTAGATAAATAAACGAATAAGCAATTGTGAAAGGGGTAAAACGAAATGCAGGAGTATATCATCAACGGTCTGCTGATCGTGGTGGCTCTGCTGGCCGTGATCCTTCAGATCATCGGCATGCGGCCCTCCGCCGGTATGACCAAAAAACAAAAAGTGATGTTGTGGCGGATTCTGACTGCTACGGTTCTACTGTTAATTTTGCAGGTCCTGGGCGCAGGCGCATTTGAAGTGTTTGGCTCGGCAGGCCGCTGGGTACGTCTGGCTGTGTTCCTGGTGGATTATCTGGTTATTGGCTACGACATTCTGAAAAAAGCCGGAAAAGGTATCCGTAACGGTCAGGTGTTCGATGAGCACTTTCTGATGGCGGTGGCTACGCTGGGGGCTCTGGCACTGGCTGTATATGAAAACGGCGACTATCTGGAGGCCATTGCGGTGATGCTGTTCTACCAGGTGGGCGAATGGTTCCAGTCCTACGCTGTGGGCAAGAGCCGCCGGAACATCAGTGATCTGATGGACATCCGTCCTGATTATGCCAATATCGAACGGGAGGGAAAACTGGAACAGGTAGACCCGGACGAAGTGGGTATCGGCACCATTATTGTGGTACAGCCCGGTGAGAAAGTTCCTATTGACGGTACCGTAGTGCAGGGAGAATCCACTTTGAACACTGCCGCTCTCACTGGTGAAAGTTTGCCCCGTGAGGTCAAGACTGGCGATGAGATCATCTCCGGTTGTATCAACATGACAGGTTTGCTCCATATTCAGACAACCAAGGAATTTGGCGAGTCCACTGTCTCCAAGATTCTGGATCTGGTGGAGAACGCCTCCTCCCGGAAGTCCAAGTCGGAGGACTTCATTTCCCGCTTTGCCAAGATCTACACTCCTGCGGTGTGCTATGCCGCGCTGGCGCTGGCTGTATTGCCGCCGCTGGTACGGATGTTTGCCATGGGGCTGGATGCAGGCTGGGAGACCTGGATCTATCGTGCGCTGACCTTCCTCGTTGCCAGTTGCCCCTGCGCTTTGGTCATTTCCATTCCTTTGTCCTTCTTTGCAGGAATTGGCGGAGCCAGTAAGGCGGGCGTTCTGGTGAAGGGGTCCAACTATCTGGAGACCCTGTCACAGGCTAAGATCGTGGTCTTTGACAAGACCGGTACTCTGACCCAGGGCGTGTTCGAGGTCAACGCCATCCACCACAACGAGATGGACGAACGCAAGCTGGTGGAGTACGCGGCCCTGGCAGAGAGCGCTTCCAGTCATCCCATCAGCAAGAGCTTACAGAAAGCCTATGGCATGGAAATTGACCGCAGCCGTGTAACCAATATTCAGGAGCTCAGCGGCAACGGTGTCATCGCCACAGTGGATGATCATCAGGTCGCGGCTGGAAACGACAAGCTCATGAATCGTCTGGGGGTCCAGGCTATTCCGTGCCACAGCGTAGGCACCATTATTCACATGGCGATTGACGGGAAATATGCCGGGCACATTGTTATTTCCGATATCGTGAAGCCTCACTCCAAGGAAGCCATTCAGACATTAAAGTCGGCTGGGGTTCGCAAGACTGTGATGCTTACTGGTGACGCCAAGAAGGTGGCTGATAGTGTAGCCTCCGCACTGGGGCTGGATGAGGTTTACAGTGAACTGCTTCCTGCTGACAAGGTGGAGAAAGTGGAGCAGTTGATTCAGAACAAACCAGAGAAAGAAAAACTGGCTTTTGTGGGAGATGGCATCAACGATGCCCCGGTGCTTCGCCGGGCAGACATCGGCATTGCTATGGGCGCTATGGGTTCTGACGCTGCCATTGAAGCTGCGGATGTAGTACTGATGGATGACGATCCAATGCAAATTTCCAAAGCAATCAAAATCTCACGCAAGTGCCTTGGCATCGTCTATCAGAACATCGTGGTGGCCATCGGCGTAAAACTGGTCTGCCTCGTGCTGGTCGCTCTGGGCTTCGCCAATATGTGGCTGGCCGTGTTTGCTGATGTGGGCGTGATGATTATAGCCGTCCTCAACGCTATCCGGGCACTGTTTGTGAAAAATCTTTAAAGTTCAGAAATAAACAAAAACAAAAGGGGGGACCCTTCCCGCATGAAGGCTTTATTTTAAATTGGTCCCTCAGAAGCATGTGTCAGTGAAGTTGCAGACAAACTGAATAGGTCAGAGTCCGCTGTTTCTCACCATATCCGTATTTTACGCATGAAAGGTTTGGTTCGCTGGCGCAGGAGTGGAAAGGCTATTTACTATGTTCTAAAACGCTTATTTTCACTACGCATTATCCGGAACTGCTGGATGAATATGACCGAAATGACGGAATTTGTATTGTAAGAAACCGTAATGGCATTACAGCAGAAAATTTGAGCTATATATTGAAACGTAATGATATTAAAAAGAGTGATGCCTACCAGAGCGGTTTCCTTGAGGGAGCAACGACAGCATATGAAGCGTATATGCGCCTGAAGAAAGGCCTGGCTGCTTCAATCAATTAAGGAGGCAGCAGAATGGAATTAGCAAAATACAAGGCGTGTATATGTGAAGGATCTGCCGAAGAAGCTATTATCGACATACTGGTTGATAATGATCTTCTGATTTTCAAAAGAGAAGAAATGTTGGAAGAATGTGTTATCCGTTGCAGAAGTGCTAAACGATTCGAGGAGCGATACTTACGGAAAGGATTCGATGAGCAGATTTCTGTGATACGGATTTTGGATTCTCGCAGAGAGGAATTTCGATTGAGTAAAGCATATGATCAGTTTAAGCGTTCTGGAAAAAAACAAGCGAATTTTGTAAAACAAATCTTCGGATGCATGATGTGAAGTCGTATGAGATAGAATCGTCTTCGATGCCTCGTTGGGAAACCAACGAGGTATTTTTTTTGCCCCAATCCGACTGCATAGGACACTGAAAAAATCAAAACAAACCATATGTAGTCCTGCAAGGACAACCAAAGTGCGCCTACGAGGCCAACGCGAAACCGGAGGATTCTTGTTAAACTTACTTTGTAAGGACGAAAGTCCGGATGTCCCTTGAAAACTGAATACTCATTCTTCAGGTACATTCCTGTTTGGTCGAGCCTTCGACTGCACGCCATGAAGCCCATCGGGGCGATAGCGGTTTCGCAGAAGCAAATGCCGGATTGCAACCGGCGGCGGTGCTAAAGCCAGACAGGGACAATGATACTTCCGTAATTCGCGGTCCGGCCATAAGGAAGGCGGGATGGTTAAATTCCAATGGAGCAGTGAAGCACACTGCCGCCTGTGAGAAATCCTACATCTCTGGGGTGATAAGAAAAAGTACAGAGAAACCATATTTTCAGAAAGCACTGCTGGGTGCTGTATCAGCATGATACCTGGCAGGCTTTATCCATATCAGTGTATGGAGATTGGAGACAACAGCAAATGAAAGAAAACTGGGTTTATCGGCGAGGTGATTTATATCTCGCCAATCTCGGTGTTCCGGTTGGATCAAAGCAGGGCGGTGTTCGTCCTGTTGTGGTTCTTCAGAACGATGTCGGCAATTATTATGCGCCGACGATCACGATTGCTCCGCTGACATCGAAAATTGAGAAGAAGCGAAAGCAGCCAACGCATTTCTTTCTCCGTAAAGCAAAGGGACTGGCAAAACCTTCTATGGTATTGGCAGAACAGCTCGACACCTGCGACAAGATATGCGTGATTCGCTATCTTGGGCGGGTAAGTAAGGGGCAGATGCGTGGGATTGATGAAGCTGTAAGGATTCAGCTTGGTTATTACATTCCGGAACAGGCAGAGAAAAAAAGACAGGGCAAATGCCGAAAGGAAGGCGAAGAAGGCGATGGATAAACTGATTACAAGGAAGGAAGCAGCCAGTATACTGGGAATCAGCGTAAAAACACTGGATGCTGCAAGAACAGACGGTTTGATCTCCTATGTTCAGTATGTGGAAAACGGCTGCGTTTATTTCACGGAAGTGGGGATTCAGGAGTACATTGCAAAATGTACGCACCGTGCAAAACCGATGGAACGTGCTGCGACATATCGCAAACCTCGAAGCTTTCGGCGGTGAAAATCGACATCGTTGAGTATGGACGATGAATCCGCAATAATGAAAGCAACAACAGAATTGGAGGTAATGATATGGCGGCAAGAAGAATGATGCTTCCCGATTATGGTACGGTGAGTATGAAGGGAACGCAGTATTATCGAACCCGTGTAACAGATCAGCAGGGGCGGCGGGTTTCCTTATATGCAAGAACGAGAGAGGAACTGTACCAGAAGGAACAGGAAGCGATCCAGCAGATTGAGAACAAGACGTATCGCCGCAGTACACCTACAGTGGAGGAGTATTGCGAGAAATGGTTGCTGATGTAGTCGGCACAGATCAGGATGACAACGCTGATTGACTATACATCGAAAGTGAAGAACTACATCATTAAGCCATTGGGCGATATGCATATGGGAGATGTAACAGCAGATGACATTCGCCTGGCACTGCTGGCGGCATCAAAAAAGTCGGCATCCGTGTACAAATCGGTGAGCGTTATATATAAGTGTATTTTTACGGCAGCAATGGAGAGCAAGATCATTGATGAGAATCCGACCATCTATCTGAAGAAGAATGTGGGAGGAATTCCCCAGAAGGAACGCCTCCCGCTTACGGATGAGCAGGTGGATAAGCTGCTGGATGCCATTTACGGCTTGCCGCCGTATGTGTTTGTAATGCTGGGGCTGTACGCAGGATTGCGGAGAGAAGAAATCCTCGGACTTCAATGGGATTCGGTGTATCTTGATTGCGAGGCTCCGTACCTTACCGTTCGGAGAGCCTGGCATACGGAGCATAATCGTCCGGTGATTCTGACAGAGCTGAAAACAAAGGCAGCGCATCGGAATGTCCCTCTGCCGGACAATCTTCTGGAATGTCTGAAAGAGGCGAAGAATACATCGACATCGGATTATGTGGTTGCAAACCGGGATGGAGACCCGTTGTCCTATACGCAATTCAAGAGATTATGGCAGTATATCGTAACCCGTACCACCAAGGAACGCTGCTATTATCGCTATGAAGATGGCAAGAGGGTAAAGCATACGGTGAAGCCGGTTCTGGGGCAAAAGGCGGCACACAATGGAAATGTGGTTTACAGTCTGGACTTTGAGGTGACTCCGCATCAGCTGCGGCACACCTATATTACGAATCTGATTCATGCTTCGGTTGATCCGAAGACAGTTCAGTATCTTGCCGGTCATGAAAGCAGCAAGATCACCATGGATATTTACGCCAAGGTGAAATACAATCGCCCAGAGCAGCTCGCAGGAGTGCTGGAAGATGCTTTTGCATCGTGGGATTAAGAGTAAATCAGAAAAAACTTAGGGCAGGGATGGTCAAAAATCCCTGCCCTTTTTACATACATTCGACATCCTTGAAGGAAGTGGTGTACGCCATGATAATAAAAGTGACAACACGCAATATATGAAGATAGACGAGGAGGAGAACACATGGCTAAAGGAAAAAAGCGTCCTGCTGAACTTCCGGAATACGGAACAGTGATGATGAAAGGGGTACAGTATTATCGTACCCGAATTACAGATGCAGACGGAAAGAGAGTGGCAATCTATGGGCTGACACGCGAAGAATTGTATGACCGGGTGGAAGATGCCCAGAAGAAAATTGCAGAAGTGGTTTTCCACAGAGAGAATCCGACCGTGGAAGAGTACTGCGAAAAATGGCTGCTGATGCGGTCTGGAACGGTAAGAACCAATACGTTGGAGGGATACGAGCGGATGGTGAATCGGTACATCGTGGGTCCAATTGGACAGATGTATATGGATGAGGTGACCACAGATGACCTGCGGCTGCTGATGGTTCCGCTATCAAAAGGTTCTTCCGGAATGTATGGTCAGCTCAATATGCTGATTAAGAACATTTTTAATTCGGCAGAAGAGAGCAAGGTGATCAAAGAGAATCCATCCAAAACGATTTGCGCAAGAGGAGGAAAGCCTGCGAAACGGCGCGAAGCTTTGACGGATGAACAGACTGCCATTTTGCTGGATAGCATTCGTGAGCTACCACCGTATGTTTTCGTAATGATTGGCTTGTACGCGGGATTGCGTAGAGAAGAGATTCTTGGATTGAAATGGGACTGCGTATTCCTGGATGAAAAAACGCCGTACATTTCTGTAAGGCGTGCATGGCATGTGGAAGGCGGTGAGCCGGTGGTCAACACACTTTTGAAGACTCCGGCAGCGAAGCGAGATGTTCCGATTCCCAAATGCCTGGTAGCCTGTCTCAAGGAAGCAAGGGAAAAATCAGAATCGGAATATGTGATCTCCAATTCAAAGGGAACTGTTTTGACGGAAACACAGTTTGTGAGGGTTTGGAAGTACATAACAGTCCGTTCTACCGCAGAACGCTGTTATTACACCTATGTAAATGGGCAGTCCATCAAGCATAGAATAAAGCCAAGGCTTGGTGAGCATCAGCCGAACAATCCCAAGCTGGTGTATACGATGGACTTCAAGGTGACTCCGCACATGCTGCGGCACACCTACATCACCAATCTGATTTACAAAGGTGTTGATCCAAAGACGGTGCAGTATTTGGCAGGCCATGAGAACAGCAAAACGACTATGGACATCTATGCGAAAGTCAAGTATAATAAACCTGAGAAATTAAGCAGCGTTGTGAATGCTGCATTCGGGCTGCGTTAAACGGCACCAAAAATCTCGCGATTTCGTGGGTTTACCTATGGGTTTACTGAGAGAGGGAAGCCCGAAAAAACGCATGAATACTGGACTTTTGGGATCAAGGTCAGGTGAATACGGTCTTAAAGCAGCTCGTCGCGCTCCGCAGTTCAGCAAGCGATAATCTACAGAACTCGAATTTACGTTCAAATTCTTGTTTTACAAGGGTTTGTGGAGTTGTCAGATGTGGTGAAAAGCGGTGGAATTTACTCAGTTCGCAACGCATTTGCAACACGTTTGCAACAAAAATATCTAAAAAATATAGGACACTTTTCGGTGATAGGCACTGGAGAGTGTCCTTTTTGCTATGCAGATTTTGTATTGGCAGTTACGCTGTCCTCATTTTCTAAGGTTTTGTTGATTGCGTCTACAAGAACCTGCATATCTAAGTGAGTATAAACTTTTTCTGTCAAAGTCATAGCACCGGAGTGCCCCACAATTTTCTTGATTGTTGTATCCTGAACACCAGCTTCCGATAACATGGAAATGCAGGTATGTCGAGTATAATGTGGTGTACGGTCAATTCCAATCTGTTCCACAAGAGGAGTCCAATAGCTGTCATAGTAATTGAGATAAAGAAATCTTTTGCCATCCTCTGTATGAAGAAGATATTCGCAATCATGACAAGAATTATACCAGTCTTTATAGTAGGGAAGGAGCTTGTCAGCAATCGGAACTTTTCGGATTCCGTTTTCTGTTTTACTGTCAATTACATCAAAATATTGTTCTTCCAAATGCACATTTTCTTTCTTCAAATCAAGAAATTCAGAGATACGTGTGCCATTATAGAGCAGCATGAGGATAATCTGATAGTATTTATCCTCTTTCATTGTCCAGACTTTTGCGACTTCTTCTTTCGTGAATTTTGTACGTGTATGCTTGTTTGGATTGCGGTCTTTGTACTGGGTGATTTCAACAAAAGTAGAATAATCTTTGTTGCAGATGTCATTCTTCAATGCAAATTCATATAACTGGTTGAACAGGATTTTGATTTTCTTCAATGTGGGAAAATTCTTTCCGCAGGTGTCAATAACCTGTTGTAAAGACGAATTATCATATTCATCTGGTATTTAGTGAACGGAAAATGTTGGAACAACCCGAAGTAAAGGTTGCTACCCGAAATATGTTTTATGATGAGCAGGGAAAGCATAGACGCACAAAGAAAGAGGTTTTAGACGAGAATGAGTGATATACAAGCATGTGCAAGGGAGATTGTGAATAAAGAAATGATTTATCAATAAGGAAGATGATATGGTGGAAAGCAAGTCTGAAAATGGCTTGCTTTTTACTTTAAAATGATGTTAAGTGATGATAAAGAAAATTGAATTTCCCAAAGAAATTAAAAATAATCGGATTTTATGTTTTACATAAATTTAACACACTTTTGCTTTTTTCGAATTGATTATGTTAGGTCTTTTTGTTATACTGTACTACAATACTATTTGAGAGGAGGAATATTTAACATGGACGAAAGTGATAATGATTCTGAAGCGAACCAATTCAATAGAATTTTTATTTATATATCGCAAGGCATGGACTATGTATTCGGAACATAGACCATGTCTTTTGTTGCTTTTAAGTAAGTGTGATATTTAGATAATTTTATTGTAGAAAGGTTTTATTTATGAGTACATCAATTTTTATTCTTTTAGTAGTGCAGATTATTTTAATTATATTAAACGCGATTTTTGCGAGTGCAGAGATCGCTGTTTTATCAATGAATGAAACAAAGCTAGAACGAATGGCAGAACAAGGTAATGGTCGGGCAAAGAGATTAGTACGATTAACGCAAGAGCCGGCACGATTTCTTGCGACAATTCAGGTTGCAATCACATTGTCGGGATTTTTAGGAAGTGCTTTTGCAGCAGATAATTTCTCAGAACCTTTAGTTGATTGGGTTGTTGGGATGGGTGTGAATATTCCACGTTCTACTTTAGATACCATAGCTGTTATATTGATTACATTGATTTTATCATATTTCACGTTGGTTTTTGGCGAATTAGTTCCAAAGAGAATCGCAATGAAAAAATCTGAAGAACTGGCAATGGGGATTTCAGGATTGGTTACGGGAATCTCTATCCTATTTAAGCCAATCGTTTCATTTCTTTCAATATCAACAAATATTGTCTTGAGGATTTGTGGTATTGATCCAAATGAAGCGGAAGATCAAGTAGGTGAAGAAGAAATACGTATGCTTGTTGATGCGGGAAGTGAAAAAGGAACAATAGATCATCAAGAAAAAGAATTTATTCAAAATGTTTTTGAATTTAATGATATTATGGCTGGTACGATTGCTACACATCGAACAGATGTGACAATATTATGGATGTCTGATGATGTGAAGGAGTGGGATGAAACAATCCACAATACACGACATACCCTTTATCCCGTCTGTGGAGATTCGATAGATCATGTTATTGGTATTTTAAATGCAAAAGACTATTTTAGATTAAAAGAAAAAAGTAAGGATATGGTTATAGATTCTGCAATTTCTGCACCATACTTTGTTATGGAAACTACAAAAGCAGATGTGCTTTTTAAAAATATGAAACAATCGAAGCAATCTATGGCGATTGTATTAGATGAGCATGGTGGAGTGGTTGGAATAGTAACTCTTTTTGATTTATTAGAAGAAATTGTTGGCGATTTAAACGATATTGAACCAATATCGTCGGAAGAAGAAACTGTTATTATAAGAATAAGCGATAACAAGTGGGAAGTGAAAGGAAATATACGATTAAGTGATATTGAAGACGCTATAGGTGTTACATTTACAGCAGAAGATTGTGACACATTTACTGGATTTGTATTTCAAAAATTTGGTATGGTACCAAAGGATGGGGATACAAAAATAGAATTAGAAATAGAAAATATGCATATAATCATTGACAAAATAAAAGAACATCAAGTTGAACATGCAATTATAGAAATTTTAGAATAAAATTTTGAAATGCATTTGAAAATTATTTTAGAAACAAGGGGATATATCAGAAGAGTACATATACATTTTCAAATACAACAGGGATAGAATGATGTTGCGATAAAAAAGAGGGAGACACACATTTGTTTAATCCATGAAGTCCAATTTTGCCGTTGACGGACGAACACATGCAGAGTACCGCAAGACCAAATCGGAAATGCAGGATTGGCTTGTGGCGCAGAAGATTATGCAGGAAAACCTGAAAGAGGACGAGCAGAAAAAGAGCAGCTGCATGAGCAGGAAGTGCGGCAGGAAGAAGAAAATAGACAAAGCAGTCGATGATGGAATGTCCGGTGCAGTGTGGGTGTAATGCTCATGCTGCACCGGGCTTTTTTCTTTGAAAATGATTTTTTATAATGTTGATCTTTGACTGCTCTTAACTCAAATATTGTATCTTAACTCAAAAAAAGTTATAATACAGAAAAAGAGTTAAGAATGCAGGTGATGACATGGAATATCTCGATAAAGTTCTTGGAGTCAAGGTTACCTATGAGGACGTAGAGTTTAAGCACGGAGTGACTGTCTTGGATGCGGCATATTTGATTCCATTTAAGGCAAAAGCATGGATGGATTTGACAGATCGTAAGGCCGCAGGAGAACATGTTGATAGCAAAAATATTAAGAAACATAACAGTATTTTGCGAACTCATTCCTCGAACAGATACAGAAGATATCCGTAACCCTCTGCTTTCATCTTTGCGTAAGGCACAAAGCGCAGGGCCGCACTGTTGATGCAGTAGCGCACGCCATTGGGGGACTCCGGATCGCCGGTGAACACATGACCAAGGTGAGAATCTCCGGCACGGCTTCTGACCTCTGTACGGCGCATGCCGTGGCTCAGGTCCTCCAGTTCCACCACGGCAGGCTCTTCAATGGGCTTTGTGAAAGCCGGCCAGCCGCAGCCGCTCTCGTACTTATCCGTGGAGGAAAAGAGCGGCTCGCCGGTCACGACATCCACATAGATGCCCTTTTCAAACTTGTCCCAGAACTCGCCCGTGAAGGCGCGCTCCGTGCCGCTCTCCTGCGTGACGCGGTACTGCTCCGCCGTCAGCTTGTCCCGGATGGACTCCGCCGCGGGCTTCTGATAGTCGCCCGGGTCGATGCGCAGCCGGGAAAAGAGCTCCATCTCCGCGCGCGGAATGTGGCAGTAGCCGTTTGGGTTCTTTTCGAGGTAGTTCTGGTGGTATTCCTCGGCGGGATAGAAGTTTTTGAGCGGGCCGATCTCCACGAAGAATTTCTCGCTGCGGCCTCGCTCGATCTCCGCGATGCGCTTCACCGTCTCTCTGGCACTTTCGTTGGTGTAGTAGACGCCGGTCTGGTACTGGCTGCCGCGGTCGTTGCCCTGCCGGTTTTGCACCGTGGGGTCGATGACATAGAAGTAGGCCAGCAGCAGCGCGTCAAGGCTCACCTGCTCGGGGTCGTATTCCACCCGCACGGTCTCTCGAAAGCCGGTCTCTCCCTTGCAGACGGTCTTGTAATCGGCATCCGCCTCGCAGGTGCCGTTGGCGTAGCCGCTCTCGGCGTCGATAACGCCGGGGATGGACTGCATCAGCTGTTCCATGCCCCAGAAGCAGCCGCCCGCCAGATAGATGACATTGTCTGTGGTATCCATATAGGTGATCTCCTCGTCGGACCGGTCAAAAGCCGCTCCGTCCATGTTTGTTTCCTGTCCGCTCTTTTCCTTCGGCACAGTCTGCTGCTGGGCGGCGCAGCCGCCCAGCAGCAGCACCGAGGCGAAAAGCAGTGCCAATACACTTCGATACATCGCGTTTCCTCCTTCAGTGGAATCAGGGATCACTCCGCCCTGTCGCAGTCCTGTCTCTTGCCGCGGCCGGGCCACAGGACGGTATACAGCAGCGACCCAAGGACGCAGCCGAAGCCGGTGGAGAGCCACGGGCTGGACATAACGGCACAGGTGCCGGTGGTGCAGCCCACATAGCGGTAGTGCAGCCACCCTCCGGCACTTCCCACCAGGGGCAGGGCAATGGTGCACAGAATGCTCGTCAGCTTACAGTTTTTTATTATAATAAAGTGAATGGGTTAAAATCTTTGTTAAGAACGGGGGTTTAATGGAAATATATCTTAAATTCGCTGAAAATAAAGCGATTGGGGCAAAAAGGCAGGGGCAGCAAGAAGAGAGTACCCTCGAAAGGATCCAAACCCAAAAGCTGCACGGCTGCGGAGAGCGTTCCTCCGCAGCCGCGCAGCCGTTTGTAAAGGTCTCTGCTTTTAATGCAAGACCTGCATCTCCGGGTTCTTCTCCCCGAATTTCTCGCGCAGCGCACTGCAGATATCCTCCCGGGACTTGCCCTGCTTCTCACCGTTTTTAATGAGCTTGTACGCCTGAAACAGCGCCGAGGGGCCGATCTCGCTGCTGAAAAAACCGATGCCCTGATTCCATGCCAGCAGCTCGAACACGTCGTCCAACGCGGCGCTCTCCACACCGTGGATATATGCCTTTACCAGCTCCCGCGCCGCCTGCCGCATCCGGCCCGCACCGACAGCGTTGGTCAGGGACAGCAGCAGCCGCGTTTCGTAGGGCAGTACGCGCTTCTCGCTCTGCCATGTGGTCTCCCAAAAATCCACGGCGATCTGCCCCAGCTTTTCATCGATCATGGGATAGTTCAAAAGAGCCAGCGGCTTGAAGGGAGCGGAGCTGTCGCCTTCCTTCTTCTCCACACGGCAGAACCAGACATGGAACTCCGCCTCACTCCGCTGCTCGGTGTGGTGCTCGTAGCCCAAGCCCTCCATGACAGCGTACAGTGGATGCGGCTCAAAGGTCTGGATGATGTGTAATCCTTCGCCCACCTCCAACGCCTCGGCTCGTTTCTTCAGCCCTTCAAAAAAGCTGCCCTGTATATGGCGCACATCCACGGTCTGAAACCCCTGCGCCTTATTCTTCCAGTTTTCGTAGCTCATGCGGTTATTCTCCTTTCCTCACTCGATAAAACCAGATGTGATATTCGCTGCCGCTCACCTTCTCCGTGTGATGCTCAAAGCCCATAAGGGCCAGCACCGGGTACAGGGGGACAGGCTCGAAGGTCTGGATGATATGCAGTCCTTCGCCGTTTTTCAGCGCGGCAGCCTTTGCCTTCAATGCGGGGAAGAAGTCCATCTTTTTGCCCCGCACGTCCATCACTTCGAATGTGCCGATTTTGTCCTTCCAGTTTTCATAACTCATAGTCTTTGCCTCTCTTGCAGAAAGCTCACGCCTCTTCGAAGGAATCCTTACCCACGCCGCACAGGGGGCATTCAAAATCATCCGGTACCTCGCTCCATGGCGTTCCCGGCGCGATGCCGCCCTCGGGATACCCCACGCTCTCATCGTACTCCCAACCGCAAACGGTGCATACATACTTCATTGTGCTTCTTCCTTTCTTTTTTTAATGATTTTGTTATTCTTCCACCAACCGGCCGTCCACTGTCACGGTGACCACCT
>ERZ773143.1679-NODE-1679-length-18522-cov-3.225267_pt1 | contig 18522 bp, 16 predicted proteins | sample MGYA00580852_ERZ773143 | MGnify/ENA primary metagenome ERZ773143 (study PRJEB29015, sample SAMEA2737853) | human gut metagenome | biome: human gut; feature: human-associated habitat; material: faeces | place: China | collected 2012 ... | reverse complement strand
CGATAAGTATTTCTCCGAAGTCGGAAAAATAAAAAGCGTTGAAGATCAACGAAAATATCTGCTTGACCACATAAGACCTGAACTGACCGGATATTCTGCTGAGGAGATCAACCGTATACTGACGATTCTCGTAAATACACATACGAATGAAGCAGAGTTTGCGGGCGAGAAAGTCTTATAAACTTGGAGGTAAACAATAATGTTTGTCAAGAGTCTGGAAGGCGGAGTGAAATCCTTGCCAACCGCACCAACTTCGACAAGTTCATGAAGACTCCTGAGGTTGGCGAGAATATCGAGAAAAATGTTCCGACGAGCGGTGAGTTCAAAAATAGTGACGTTGATAACTATGAGAAACAGGATGAAATCTTTGACCAGGCAATTGAGCTTCTTGGTAAGGATGTGGCAGTTCTTCATGTGAAGGATTTCGTTATTCAGGATGGCAGGCTTATTTCCGTTCCTGTTGGCTTTGGTCAGTGCCATTGGGACAGAATTATGCCTTATATGAAGAAGGAAAAGCCATATATGCATGCAACTCTTGAAGATACCAAGCCTGAAAATGCAGTAGAAGCTCTGCATTATATTCAGGGAATTTATGAAAAATGCTAAATCTTTAACATAACTTATAAAACGGTTGATTTTTTGTTAAAAATATGTCAAAATACATGTGCGTAAAGAAATGAAACTTGTTTTGCAGAAAGGCATGGTATTATGAGAGGCATAGACACACAAGTCAGAAAAATCAGACGTGCAATATTCAGAGAAGTCGCCAATATGGCATATAATTCCAAGAATCTGGCAGAAGATATGGAAGCATTGCCATATAAGCTTGTAGATGCGGATAATTCACCGTATTGGGATAATATATATAGAGAGCGTGAAATCATCAGAGAACGTACCAGACTGGCAATGGGAATGTCACTTCGTCCAGAAGATGAACCAATCCCTGTCAGTCAGGGTGTAGAAGAGAGTAATATTGATGAGAAATATTATGAGCCGCCCCTTATGCAGGTTATTTCTTCTGCGTGTAACGCATGCCCGGAGAACCGATACGAAGTAACGGATAAATGTATGGGCTGTCTGGCGCATCCCTGTAATGAGGTATGTCCCCGTGGTGCGATTACCATGCAGAATGGTCATTCTGTCATCGACCAGACCAAATGTGTCAAGTGTGGTAAATGCAAAACCGTATGTCCTTATGATGCCATTTCCCATCAGCAAAGACCCTGTCTGGCTCACTGTGGAGTGAACGCCATTCATTCTGATTCACATGGCAGAGCAATTATTGACAGTGAAAAATGTGTATCCTGCGGTCAGTGTATGGTAAGCTGTCCTTTTGGTGCCATTGCTGATAAATCCCAGATATTCCAGTTAATACGTGCCATGCAGTCAGGCAGGAAAATCATTGCACAGGTAGCGCCTTCCTTCGTAGGACAGTTTGGAGATAAAGTAACACCGGATATGATCAAAACAGCCCTGAAAGAACTGGGCTTCTATGATGTATATGAAACAGCCATTGGTGCAGATATGGGTGCAATGGCAGAAGCAGAGCATTATGTTCATTCTGTAGCAACAGGAGAACTGCCATTCCTTCTGACATCCTGTTGTCCATCCTGGTCAATGCTTGCCAAGAAGTTCTTCCCGGAGACAATCGACAAGATTAGTAATGAGCTGACCCCTATGGTAGCGACTGCAAGAGTCATTAAGAAAGAACATCCGGACGCCAGCGTAGTCTTTATCGGGCCATGTGCCAGCAAGAAACTGGAAGCCAGCAGAAGATCTGTCCGTTCAGATGTGGATTTCGTTATCACCTTTGAAGAGTTGACAGGAATGTTTGAAGCAAAAGGCATTCTGTTAGATGAGATTCAGGCTATGGATACCATGGCTGATGCAACAGCAGCAGGTCGTGGATATGGTGTTGCAGGCGGTGTAGCTTCTGCAATTGAAGGTTGTATCAAGGAATACTATCCTGATACTGAGATTCATATTGAACATGCAGAAAGTCTTGCAGAATGTAAGAAGATACTGATGCTTGCTAAAGCAGGTAAGAAGACCGGCTGCCTGATAGAAGGTATGGCGTGTCCCGGAGGCTGTGTAGCAGGGGCAGGTACGAATATTCCTATTATGAAAGCCGCCAAAGAGTTACAGACCTTTAAAAATACTGCTGAAAAGAAGCTCCCTGATAAGGATATTGAAGAATTTCATTAAACAGTTATTTCAGAAATATAAAACGTATGCCTGTGGATTCTACAGACATACGTTTTATTAATTTATCGCTATTTCATAAATATCTGCCATATCAAGTACATATTCTTCAAAATCAGCCCACCCATCATATAATATATCTGAACGTAAAGTGATCGTTTTATGATCGTATGTTGTAAAAACAAATTTTTGTTTCTTTTTCTTATAGCAGTATTTTATTGTTTGAATCTGTGACCATGTAACGGTTTCTTTTTTAAAGAAGCTCACATGGTAGATAAAGTGTTCTGTATAGAATACTTTTTGACAGGTATATCTGAAAAAGCAATAAATGGAGACAAGATACATAAATATCATATAAACAATACCCGTTGTCAGGCCTCCATTCTGATAACTTTCAATGAGAGTTTCTCTCTCATCACGATACCATAAGTATAAAAATGCAATAAGCATCAGAGTAAACAGAAATGTACAAATATAAATCATATAGTAAAAGGCACTGCATTTGAGCGTTTTATATTCACTGCCAAGATCGGTTCCAACACGATTCTTAATCCTCCAATTCCTGTTCTCAAAGATTTCCAGAGCAGTTACACCCAATAACAGTATGATATGAATAATCAGGCAGGTGCCTGTTTTTAGCAAGACCTCAGGAATATACTGCATATCCCCGGTCAGAAAGGCAATGACCGCATATATCATATTTCCACCCAGGAATCCAAGCAGCATTACTTTTATAACTGTACTGTTGGAAGTGTCATCTTTTTTTGTATTTTTCTTTTTATTTATCATAGGATCACCTGTTATCATGAGATATATAAAAGAAGAGTAACATGTTATAATTTGACTTGCAAGCAGTATTATCGAAGTGCTGACTTTTAAATATTTCATATAAACTTAAAAAAGACATAAAAGGACTGGAATATTCATATCAAAAGCGATATAATGATTTAGGTTCTTTTGCTGTAAGGCAAATATAAATAAACAAGCAGAAATGAGGATAAACATGAGTAAGAAAGTAAGATGCAGATTTGCGCCAAGTCCTACCGGCAGAATGCACGTAGGTAATTTAAGATCAGCATTGTATGAATTTTTAATTGCAAAACATGATAACGGAGATTTTATTTTCCGTATTGAGGATACAGACAGAGAACGTTATGTAGAAGGCGCTACTGAAATCATTTATAATACCCTGAAAGAAACAGGACTTACCTATGATGAAGGTCCTGACAAGGACAAGGGTTATGGCCCCTATGTACAGAGTGAACGTGTACAGGCTGGTATCTACATGAAATACGCCAAGGAACTTATTGACAAGGGAGAGGCATATTACTGCTTCTGCGATAAGGAACGTTTGGCCACTCTCAAGACAGAAGTAGTAGAGGGTAAGGAGATCAGCATCTATGACAAGCACTGCCTCCACTTATCCAAGGAAGAAGTAGAAGAGAACCTCAAGAGTGGTAAACCATATGTTATCAGACAGAATAATCCTACAACAGGAACCACTACTTTCCATGATGAATTATATGGAGATATCACCGTTGATAACTCCGAACTGGATGATATGATCCTGATTAAATCCGATGGATACCCAACCTATAACTTTGCCAATGTAGTAGATGATCATTTAATGGAGATCACACATGTTGTACGTGGTAATGAGTATCTTTCCTCTACTCCAAAATACAACAGACTCTATGAAGCATTTGGCTGGGAGATTCCTACCTATATCCATCTGCCTCTGATCACAGACGAAGAACACAAGAAACTGAGTAAGAGAAGTGGACATTCTTCCTTTGAAGATATCATTGAGCAGGGCTTCTTACCAGAAGCAGTTGTGAATTTCATTGCCTTACTTGGCTGGAGTCCTGAAGATAACAGAGAAATTTTCTCTCTGGATGAACTGATCAAGGAATTTGATTACAGAAGAATCAACAAGTCTCCTTCTGTATTTGATATGGGCAAGTTAAAGTGGATGAACGGCGAGTATATCAAGGCTATGGACTTTGACAAATTCTATGAGAAGGCTCTTCCATATTTACATCAGGCTCTGACAAGAGAGTATCCTTTTGATATGAAAAAGATCGCACAGATGGTTAAGACAAGAATCGAAGTATTCCCTGATATTGTACCATTAATCAGCTTCTTTAATGAATTACCAGAATATGACATTGCGATGTATACACATAAGAAGATGAAGACTACTGCTGAAACTTCTCTTGAAGTATTGCAGGAAGTACTTCCTCTGCTTGAGAAGCAGGAAGATTACAGCAATGATGCATTATATCAGATGCTGTTAGGCTATGTAGAGAGCAAGGGCGTTAAGAATGGTTATGTTATGTGGCCAATCAGAACTGCAACCTCAGGTATGCAGATGACTCCTGCTGGCGCTACAGAGATTATGGAGATCTTAGGCAAGGAAGAATCCATTAAACGAATCAAGAAGGGTATTGAACTGTTACAGAATGCTTGATCTGACACAGTGCAGTGCCTCCCAGTCTGAAGCAATCACACACGGAACGGGTCCTATGCTGGTTCTGGCAGGACCCGGCTCCGGTAAAACTTTCGTTATCACAAGAAGAATCCAGTATTTAATTGAATACCATCACGTACCGCCTGAACAGATTCTGGTCATTACATTTACAAAGGCTGCTGCAACACAAATGCAGGAGCGCTTTCTTAAACTGACCTCAGAATCCTTTATGCCGGTTACTTTTGGTACATTTCATGCTTTTTTCTATCAAATTCTAAAACAGACCTATCATTTCAATGCATCCAGTATTCTCAAAGAATCTGATAAAAGAAAAATGATGAAAAACATTCTGCACCATATTCCAGAAGATTTGAAAAATGAACCGTGTATGCTTCTGAATTCTATAGATAAGAATGGTGAAGTGAATCAGGATATGATGCAAAGATTAATTTCTGAGATCAGCAAAGTGAAGAATCTGGGACTTGCCGCCTCAGATTATGAGAGTACCGTATGCACCAGCGCATTATTTGCCTTTATATATGAACAATATTCTCATATCGCAGTCCATAACAATAAACTGGATTTTGATGATATGGTAATTTTATGTTTAGAATTGTTAAAAGCAAAGCCATCTGTATTACATTTATGGCAGAAGAGATATTCCTATATTTTAATTGATGAATTTCAGGATATTTCTCCTTCACAATACGAAGTGATCCGATTATTGGCTGATACCCACCATAATCTGTTCATAGTAGGAGATGATGATCAGTCAATCTATGGTTTTCGTGGTTCCAGGCCACAACTGATGCTGGACTTTGCCAGGTATTACCCGGAGTGCAGACAGGTTATATTAGATATCAATTACAGAAGTAAATCAGACATTGTAAAACATGCTGCAAACCTGATCAGTCACAACCAGAACCGTTTTATTAAAAATGTCTGTGCCAATGAAAAGGAACCTGGCATTTTCAAGATACATCCCTGTACCTCAAGGGAAGAAGAAATGCAGAATATCATTCTGTTGATTCAACAGTACATGAAGCGGGAGCAGGCACATTACAGTGATCTTGCCCTGATTTATCGTACCAACACCAACGCATGCATGGCTGCGGATAGATTGTTACATGAAAATATTCCCTTTCATATGCAGGAGAAGCCTGTCAATATATATCAAAGCCCTACTGCCAGAGATATAATGGCTTATATCCGATATGCTCTTTATGAAGAAGATGTTGCTTCCTTTTATCGGATTATGAATCGGCCATCAAGATATATTCAAAGAGAAAGAGTACCTGTACAATCCTTTTCCATGCAGGAACTGATAAAGAATAATCATGATAGAGAATATGTAATACATAATATATTACACTTATACGACCAGTTGCACTTTTTAAAGAAACTGGATCCTTATGCAGCAATAAACTATATTCGGCATGGCATAGGGTATGAAGATTATTGTCTGAAGCAATCTTTGTCAATTCAGGAGCTGGAGGAATTACAGGAAAGAGCTGCTGCCTTTGATACATTAAAGGAATGGCTGTATCATGCAGAGCATTATGATGAGCTGATACAAGAATCCAGTACCGGTAAGGAAGAAGATGCCGTTCAGCTTGTAACCATGCACGCCTCCAAGGGACTGGAATGGAATACTGTAATCTTACCTGATATCAACGAAGGGATTACTCCTCATAAAAAAGCCATTTCACAGGAAGAAATAGAAGAGGAGCGTAGAATGTTTTATGTTGCCATGACAAGAGCAAAAGAGAATCTGTTTCTTTTTTATATAAAAGAAAAGACAGGAGGTAATTTCCTCCCATCCCGTTTTCTTACTGATCTGCAGAAGCATGCAGCTTCTGATTAAGTAATTCCTTCAATTCCAGACATTTGTCCTTTAATCTTGGGCTGATACCTCTGGTGGATACAACGCCAGACAGATACTGCATGGCTGTCTGGTATTCACCTTTCACATAGCCGAGATAGGAGAGCAGATAATCCAGTGTGGTCTCATTCATGCCTGCTATAGGGAATTCTTCTTCCATACGTGCCTTACTCAGATGCTCATAAGCATTCATTGCAAAATTATGTGCCTCTGCCAGATAATTCTCCTTTTTACTCTCATAATCAGAACTGTTTTCTTCCAATTCGTCTGCCAGATCCTGATAAAGCCAGTCAATCTTTAAACAGATATTGCCAATTTCACTTTCTTTTCCTGCCTTGGTAACAGTACAGAGCAGTGCCATTTTCAAACGGCTGATTGCAGTTTCAGTAGAGTATGCATCACAGACAACCTCTTCATGAGATTTGTAATTAGCTTGTATTTTCTCCCTGAGAAGCTTCCTCTGAACCTGGGTTGTATTCATGAAATCCTTAGTCAATGCAGCATATCCGCAATAATTACAACATACGGTATCATACTTCGTAACATTAATATTGCTGTATATCGGGCGCAAATCTGCTTTGGTCTCAACAAATTTGGCTACACTTGTCTTTACAGATTTCGCTTTGATTTTGTGTTCACATATCGGACACTCATAAGTTCTGTCCAACAGTAATGTTTTTTCATTTTCGTCCATTCTTTTGTTTTCCTTATTCTTCGTCTTTTACAATCTCATCGAATTCTGCATTGTCCAGATATTCATCGAAAGCATCTGCTACCATATCATACTCATCATCATTATCAATATAGCCCAGCTCAGGTTCTGCATCAGGATCATTTTCATCCTCTGAATAGCGGTAGAACCATACTTCTCCATCATCATTATTACCGTTCTCATCCAAAGGAAGAAGTACAATATAATCCTGTTCTTTTACTGTAAGGATAGTAATGATTGCACAATTGACTGTCTGTCCATCGTCAAGCTCCAGCTCTACAGTCATTTCTTCGTCATCATATCCGTTTGTCTTGTTGTCTGCCATAAGTCAAATCCTTTACCTTTCATTGTATTATTTATTTTATATACTAATTATTGTGCTTTCCTGAATCTAAAGCACATATCTCACGCCACAAAAACATGCGTAGACAAATTTCCCATACTATATTCTAACGAATGTAATGAAATAAGGCAAGCTTTTTCAGTAAAAGGACAAAAAGAATATCGTATTTAACGGTGCTTGACACACATATCCCAAAACGAGTATCATATAAACAAAAGAGGCATTGTGAGAGAGGGATGCGAATGCAATTGCAAACACCAATGAAAACAATAGAAAATCTACAAAGATGCATAAAAGATTCAAACCACATCGTTGCAATTCTTGGTATTGAGATGCTGGTAGAGAGCGGCGGCAGGAATTTTGATTCCAATGAAGAATCCTATCGTATGGAAGAAGAATATGGTGCCTGCCCGGAAGAATTACTGAGTGGTTCTTTCTATTGTGCCAAAAAAGAACGATTTTATAAATTCTATAAAAAGGAAATGCTGGGAATGAAAATCGGAGCAACTGCAGGCTATGAGGCTCTGTATAAATTGCAGCAGCAGGGCAAGCTGCATACGGTTATCAACCAGAATTACCATCCAATTCCTGAACCATATCATTTTGCAAGAGTCATCGAACTCAATGGAAATATTCAGCATTATCATTGTACAAAATGTCATAAGACATACGATGCCTCCTATATTTTGCAAAGTCAGGGAATTCCACAATGTTCTGTGTGCAACGGCAGTATCAGACCTGATATCAGACTGATAGGGGAGCGCATCAATAACAGTATGCTAACCCTTGCACTGGAAGCCTGTGATCAGGCTGATGTTGTCATGATCCTTGGACAGAATATCTTCGGAGACCGTCTTCAGTCTAACAGTTCTGATATAGAGCGGCGTCATCAGACCAAAATATTATTTTCACAGGAAAAGTATCTCCCCGAAGAGCGGGCAGACTTTATTATTCATGATGAAATTCAGCAAATTATGCCTCTTCTCATTCAATAAAGACTGGCATATCATTAAAGAGAGGATATGAATGAATCAATTACATATTAAAAAAGGACAACCGTATCCATTGGGTGCATCATCCATCCGAAGCAATGCTATAAATTTCTCGATGGTAAACAATTCTCAGGACGATTGCGGCATTATATTATACGATAAAGAGACTCAGACCCAGAAAAGGATTCCATTTGATTCCAGTCACCGCCTGGGTAATATCTGTTGCATGACAATAGAGGGTCTGACTGCTGAAAGCTGTGAATACAATTACTATATCGGTGAGCAGATTCTGACAGATACCTATGCCAAAAGAATATATGGCAATGAAAAATGGGGGAGCGAAACACCGGACACTATACTAAGAGGTGGTATCTATCAGTCTCAATTTGACTGGCAGAAAACAGCTCCTTTACATATTCCATATCAGGACAGTATCTTTTATTGTCTTCATGTTCGTGGTTTTACCAGACATTCCTCTTCAAAAGCAAAACATAAAGGCACTTTTATGGGACTTATTGAGAAGCTTCCTTATCTAAAACAGCTTGGAATCACTGCTGTAGAATTAATGCCGGCATATGAATTCGAGGAATGTGAATATGCACAGAATATACAATCTATAGCTTATCAGGTAGAGCACATTGATGCCAATCTGGATCCTGATTCCACAAAAGACGATGTTAAGATAAATTACTGGGGATTTAAAAATGCCTTTTATTTCACACCTAAAAGTTCTTACGCAGCCACAGATGATCCCTGCGCAGAATTCAAGCAAATGGTGAGAGAATTTCACAAAAACGGCATTGAGGTGATTCTTCAGTTTTATTTCCCTGATCAGGTAAAACAGGGCTATATTTTAGAAGTACTCAAACACTGGGTATTGGAATACCGTATTGATGGATTGCATCTGATAGGAAACCATGTCCCTGTTACTTTGCTTGCAACAGAGCCATTATTTGCAGACACCAAGCTGATTGGAACAGATTTTGCCTTGCAGGAGATATATCCTGATGATACGCCCCCGTATTATCGTAATCTAGGGTATTGCCGGGAAGAATTCATGAAAGATCTTCGCAGATTCCTAAAGGGTGATTATGATGTACTGAATGGCTTCTGCTATCATATGCGTAATTATAATATGCAGTGCGGAGTTGTTAATTATATAACAAATTATAATGGCTTTACTCTGGCTGATCTTGTGTCCTATGAGCATAAACACAATGAAGCCAATGGCGAAAATAATCAGGACGGAACGGACTACAACTACAGCTGGAATTGTGGTATAGAAGGTGCTACGAGAAAAAGAAGTATTCTTGATTTAAGAAGTAAACAGATGCGCAATGCCATGTGCTTTCTGCTAATGGCTCAGGGTACTCCCATGATTCTTGCAGGCGATGAATTCTGTAACAGTCAGAAGGGTAATAATAACTGTTATTGTCAGGATAATGACATCAGTTGGCTTGACTGGCGAAATGCAGTAAAAAATGAGCCTTTTCTGGATTATGTAAAAGCTTTGATTCAATTTCGCCAGAAACATAGTGTACTCCACGCAGATCATGAGCTTGCAATGACTGATTTTCATGGAAATGGTTATCCCGAACTTTCCTATCACGGAGAAGACGCATGGAAAATCCATTCTGAAAGTTGTGACAGACATGTCGGCATGATGTATTGCGAACCACTTCCGGTTCAAAAAGATAAATGGGACAATGATTATATATATATTGCCTACAACATGCATTGGGAAGCCAAGTCTTTTGCACTTCCTACGCTTCCTGGCAACTACACTTGGAATACTGTTCTGGATACACAATATCCTCAATTTACAGCTATGCCAAACGCAGAGCCAATGCTGGAAAAGACTAAGGAAATAGAAGTATCGCCACGCAGCGTCAAAATACTGTGTGGACAGAAAATACAAATGAATAAAAGTTCATCAAGAAAAAGAAAGAAACTGGACAGGTAATATAACTTGAAACTATGGCAGCATTTTAAAACAATTACACATCACAAAAATATGGTCATGAAAGGATGCTTCCGGGTTGGACTGTACAGACAGGGACTTGCTCATGACCTGTCAAAATATATGCCCAGCGAATTCTGGGTAGGCGTCAAATACTATCAGGGAACCCAAAGCCCCAATAATGCAGAACGTGATGTTCTTGGTTATTCCTCTGCCTGGCTGCATCATAAAGGTCGTAACAAACATCATTATGAATACTGGCTTGACTATGGGATTCATGCCGGTGACGGAATTGTCCCGGTTCCCATGCCCATGCGCTATATTGTAGAGACAGAGTTGCGGCATCCAAAAACTATAATCAGGGGCATTACACAGATGATATGCCTCTACAGTATTATACCAAAGGCAAAGCAGGCGATTTTATGCATCCAGATACCAGAACGACTCTGGAATTACTTCTTCATATGCTTGCAGATGAGGGAGAAGAAGCAACCTTTCGATATATTAATTCCCATCTAAGAGACTGGTAACCAATTATCGACTCCTACATACTATAGGGTAAAGGAGTTGATAATATGCTTAGTTATTGGATTTTACTTTACCTGATTTTCTGTGGATGCCAAAACAACAATAATGGCTGCAATAACAGATGTACAAATCGTCAGACGGATTCAGAAAGAAAGTGCGACAGACGCTCCTCTTTTGAATCTGAGAGTAACAAACGAAGAGAGCCGGACTGTGATGATAACTCCTTTATCCAGCCAAGACCATTTAATAACAGTTTTACTGTGCAGAATACCTGCGGATGTGAAAACAAAAGTGAATAAACATGTACAATCAGAAGCCATGGAAACGTCTGAATCTCAGACGTTTTCTTGACTTTAAAGTGACATAATGCTACACTTACTTTACCTGACTAAAGAATATAATAGAAGTGTGATAAGTGTGAAACTAAGTAAAGATAACATAAACCAAAGAGAGATATACCGCTATCTGGGTTATCGGGGAATCACACCTGATGATCAGATAACCAGTATGATTGATGAAGTGCTTACAGATCTTCTTGCTGTAATCCACCCCAGAAGTCTCTATAAAACATATCAGTGTCAGATCATAGAAGCAAATCCCAAACAGATTGCATTATCAGAATTAGAATCAGATTTTCCAAAGAAGATTCCTTTCTACAGTAATCAACTGGCTGCGAATCTGCGTGGATGTCCCTATGTTATATTAATGGCGGCTACTCTTGGCATTGAAGCGGACAAGCTGCTTCATAAGTATGAACTGATCAATATGGCCAAAGCCTCTGTTCTGCAAGCCTGTGCAGCAGCAGCAATAGAAGCCTGTTGTAATATGCTCCAGCAAGAATTACAATCGGATGCTGCCAGACATGGTTTCTATCTGCGTCCCCGTTTCAGTCCCGGATATGGGGATCTGCCATTGGCTGCGCAGAAAGATTTTTTTCAGGCAATTGATTGTACAAAGCGACTGGGTATTACTCTGACAGACAGTCTCTTAATGTATCCAACCAAAAGCGTAACTGCTTTTATCGGAGTCACTCCACAGAAAGAGGACTGTCATATTGGGAAATGTAAACAATGTAAAAATATAGGATGTGAGTTTAGAGATGAAGATACGTGATCAAATCGGCAAGGAATTATTATTTTTTGATGGAGCAATGGGAACTGTACTACAATCAAGAGGTCTGCAGACCGGGGAAATTCCCGAAACCTGGAATATCCTGCATCCAGAAGTTATCCGTCAGATTCACAAGGAATATCTGCTTGCAGGATGTAATATTACAAAAGCTAATACTTTTGGTGTAAATACTTATAAATGCAAAGGAACTGCCTATACAGTAGAGCAGCTGGTATCCGCTGGTATCCGTATTACCAAAGAAGCCATCAGCGAAGCTCAGGCAGAATTAGGGGAGAACGCACAGCCTATGTATTCTGCTCTGGATATCGGCTCCCTTGGTAAGTTGTTAAAGCCTCTTGGAGAAATTGCCTTTGAAGACGCTTACAACGCCTTTAAAGAAGTAGTCGTCGCAGGCGAGCAGGCAGGTGCTGATCTGATACTGATTGAAACAGTAAGCGATTCCTATGAAATCAAGGCAGCAGTCCTTGCAGCCAAAGAAAACAGTTCTCTGCCCGTAGTCGTTACCATGATTTTTGATGAAAATGGCAAGCTTCTGACAGGTGGAGACGTTGCTTCTGTTACCGCCATGCTGGAAGGGCTTAGTGTAGATGCCATAGGCTTTAACTGTGGTCTGGGACCGGAGCAGATGTTAAAGCTTCTTCCTGAATTAACTGCATGTTGTTCTATTCCAATTGCCATCAATCCAAACGCAGGTCTTCCTGTTGTAATTGATGGTGTGACCCAGTTCAATGTAGGTCCAGAGGAATTTGCACAAAAGGCACGTTTATTAGTAGAAGAGGGTGCCAGCCTGATTGGCGGTTGTTGTGGTACAACCCCGGATCATCTGGCAGAACTGGTCAAGACCTGCAAGGATATGCCGATTCAGCCAATTACTGATAAGAATCTGACCGTAATATCTTCTTATAATCATGCAGTATATTTTACAAGGAAGCCTCTAATCATCGGAGAGCGTATTAACCCTACCGGCAAATCCAAATTCAAGCAGGCGCTTCGTGATCATGACATGGAATATATTTATAAAGAAGGTCTCACTCAGGAGGAAAAAGGTGCACAGATACTGGATGTCAACGTAGGTCTTCCTGAAATAGACGAACCCGCCCTGATGGAAGAAGCAATTACCGGTATTCAGGCTATTATTGATCTGCCCTTGCAGATTGATACCTCCGATGGAGAAGCCATGGAAAGAGCACTTCGCTGCTATAATGGTAAACCAATGCTCAATTCAGTAAATGGTAAGAAGGAATCCATGGAAATGGTATTTCCTCTTGCTAAAAAATATGGTGCTGTTGTAGTATGCTTATGTCTGGATGAGGGAGGCATCCCCGAAACAGTAGAAGGCAGAATTGCAGTTGCCAGAAAAATAGTAGACACAGCTGCTTCTTATGGAATTCCTAAGAAAAATCTGGTTATGGATGCTCTCGTTCTGACAATCAGTACCGGACAGGACAATGCCATGATTACTCTGGAAACATTGCGAAGACTCCGTTATGAGATGGGATTGCATACCGTCCTTGGTGTATCCAATATTTCCTTTGGTCTTCCAGAAAGAGTGCGCATTAATACAGCATTCTTTACCATGGCAATGCAGAACGGTTTAAGTGCAGGCATTGTGAATCCTTCCAGTGAATCCATGATGGCAGCATACTATAGTTTTAATGCACTGATTGGCGAAGATGATAACTGTATGGAATACATCCGGAAATGTACCGAAATGGCAAAAACGGATACGCCTGCTGCCAAAAGCGGCAATACCGGTGCATTATCTCTGGAAGACGCCATTGTAAAGGGGTTGAGCGAAAGCGCCTATCAGGCAACAGAGAAACTCTTAAATGAAGGCTCGGATTCCCTTACAATTATCAATGATAAGCTGATTCCTGCTCTTGATATAGTGGGAAAGGGATTTGAAGAAAAGAAAATGTTCCTTCCTCAGCTTCTTATGAGTGCCGATGCTGCCAAGGCTTCCTTTGACGCAATCAAGAGTGTACTCTCCAAACAGGGCAGGCACAATGATACCAAGGGTAAAATTGTAATTGCTACAGTCAAGGGCGACATTCACGATATCGGCAAAAATATTGTAAAGACATTATTAGAGAACTATGGCTTTGAAATGATAGATCTTGGAAAAGATGTTCCTCCCGAATTGATCTTACAGACAGTACAGGAACAGCATGTAAAGCTGGTTGGTTTAAGTGCCTTAATGACCACCACTGTAGTTTATATGGAAGAAACCATCAAATTACTTCATGATAATCACTGTGATTGTAAAATTATGGTAGGTGGAGCAGTATTGACTCAGGAATATGCTAATATGATCGGTGCTGATTTCTATTCCAAAGATGCGATGGGTTCCGTCAGATACGCAAACGATCTGTACGAGGCAGGGGAGCTTTAGGCTCCCCTTTCTCTATTGACATAACATTGCCTGTACTGTATACTTTCTGTATTAATTGTATTAATACAGTTAAGAAAGGAGAATCTTGCGTGATTCTAATTGATTATAAAGACAGAAGACCTATTTATGAACAAATCGTAGAAAAATTTCAGCAAATGATCATATGTGGCGTAATGGAACCAGATTCTCCTATGCCCTCTGTCAGAAGTCTGGCAATGGAATTATCTATCAATCCAAATACAATTCAACGTGCATATCAGGAATTGGAGAGGGAAGGATATATCTATACCATGAAAGGGAAGGGGAGCTTTGTCAGCGAATCAAGTGAAGCGGCAGACTCCAAAAGAGAAGAGATTAAGAGAGAGCTGGGTGAGTGCGTGGATAAAGCATTAGCCATTGGTATTCGCCCTCAGCAATTAGAGACTATGTTACAGGACTGTGTTAAAAACAGTACAAAGGGAGGCAATACCATATGATTACAGCCACTCACATCAGTAAAAGATTCGGTGATATAGAAGCCGTGAAAGATATTAGTGTTACCATAAAAAAGGGAGAAGTTTTTGGTCTGATTGGAACCAACGGCGCAGGTAAAAGTACTTTTATACGTATGGTCTGTGGTATTTTAAAACCGGATCAGGGAAGCATTCTGATCGATGAACATCCAGTCTATGAGAATCCCGATGTAAAAAAGAAGCTTTTTTATATTTCAGATGATCAGTATTATCTGCCAAATTCCTCTCCCCTGGAGATGATGCGTTTTTACAGGGATTATTACCCGTTGTTCGATTCCAACCGATTTCGTGAATATCTGGAACGTTTTGAATTGCCTGCCAAACGTAAAATCAACACCTTTTCCAAGGGTATGCGCAAGCAGGTTTCCATACTTTTGGGTATCTGTGCAAATACAGAATACCTCTTTTGTGATGAGACCTTTGACGGTCTTGACCCGGTTATGAGACAGACTGTGAAAAGTCTGTTTGCAGGAGAAATGACTACCAGAGATTTTACCCCCATAGTTGCCTCCCACAATTTAAGGGAACTGGAAGATATCTGCGACAGTGTAGGCATTCTTCATCAGGGTGGTGTGCTTATGCAGAAAGAGCTGGAAGAAATGAAGCTCAACATCCATACTTTACAATGTGTCTTCCACAATTCTGAAGATGAGAAGGCAGCGCTCAATTCCCTTGATATCGTAAAAGCTGAGAAAAGAGGCAGTCTGCAATTACTTACAGTCAGAGGTAAGAGTGAAGATATTATGGACAAGGTAAACTCCTGCGATCCGATTCTGGCAGAGATTCTGCCTTTATCTCTTGAAGAAATATTTATCAGTGAGACGGAGGTGATTGGTTATGACATCAGGAAACTTATTTTTTAAATTACTCATACAGGATTTCCGCAAAAGGATATGGTGTCCGATTTGTATTTTTATTCTTGATTTTTTGATGCTGGAAGTAGTATTCCTTCTAAAAGCTGAAGACATTCTCCGGTATCAGAAGACATACCAATATCCTGTATCTTACTATTTATCAGACATTTTCTTTGCAAATAACTGCATAAGTCCCATGATGATCATGACAATTGTATCAGCAATCGTATGTGGCATCAGCGGGTATGTCTACCTGCATAACCGCGCACAGCTGGATTTTTATCATAGTCTTCCTGTGAAAAGAGGATTATTATATTGCGCCCATTATGTTGCAGGCGTTCTTTATTACATAATTTCATTATTGATTCATGTAATAATCTGTCTTGTAATTGGTATTGGAAATAATGCATTCTCCATGCATGCTCTTGGTAATGCGCTATGCTATACCGGTACTTCGCTTCTTGTATTTCTGGTTGTTTATAGTACCTGTATCCTGGTTGTTATGCTGACAGGCAACCTGATTCTTACAATTCTTGGAGCGGGTATTTTATTGACCTACAGCCGTTTGCTGGAGATACTGCGGGATATTTTATTTCAGGATTTCTTCTATACGAATATATCCGGTCGTAATCCGGATTTTGCTGCCTTTTCACCATTGCATATGATACTTCGGCTGTTTGAGCATGCTGCTCCTGTGCAGACGACAGAGCCATTTAACTATTCTGTATATTTTTCCTATCTGGTTCTGATTGGAATTGCAGTGTTAATTTTAAGTATCTGCGACTATTTATTATATCTGGTTCGTCCGACAGAAGCTGCAGGCAAAGCAGTTGTATTTAAAGCAAGCGAGCCGATTATTAAAGCCGGTATATGCATCCCGCTTTCTCTGTATTCCGGCGTATTCTTTGAAAATCTGTCACCTTCCATGAGATCCTTTGGATGGTTCTTATTCGGTGTTGGATTAGGATTTATTCTTTCTGCGCTCTTTATGGAGATTCTGTTTCGAATGGATATACGTTGTGCCTTTCACCACTGCAGACAGCTCCTTTTTGACGGAGCCTGCATTGCATTGATCGTTGTCGTATTTAAGACAGATGCTTTTGGCTATAACACCTATGTTCCTTCTGACGCTGAGATTGAGAACTGTTCTGTTTCTATATCAGGTCTGATGTCAGTCAGTTCTCAGGGACCATTTGGGTATGAAAATGCAGATGATTACAGGCTGGATCATATGCATATCAGCGATAATCCCAGTCTTATTCAGCTGGCAAGAAAAGCTGCTGCCTCAGGTCTTCGTTATACAGACATCGAATATTATGAAGGAATCGAAGAGACCCAGGAGTACCAGAATATATTGGAGAAAGAAGCAAGCTATACCAATATTTCTTTTGCATACCATTTAAAGAATGGAAAAAGTGTATACAGACAATACTATATTAATCTGAAAGATGAGGAATCCTATGCATTATTGGAAGCTATTTATAATGATATAGATTATAAGGCAAATTCCATGCCATTATTCGCAACTGGATGGAATACTTCTTATAATTACGTCAATTGTATCGGTGAGTATACTACTGGAAACATTTCCCTGAATGAAGAGAAGCAGACAGCTCTTCTTGAGGCTTACCAGACAGAATTTATGGATCTGAATCTGGACGAGATCATGAACACATATCCGGTTGCTTCCCTGGAGTTTGTAAGTAATGAAGTAACAGTCAATCAAAATACCTATTATCCCTCCGACAGTGGATATCTTGTATATCCTTCTTTTGTCAGGACCATTGAGTTGTTAAAAGAATATGGTTTTGACTGCAGGGAAAAATTATCACCGGATTCTATTGATGCGCTGACTGTTACAGATTATGCAGATGCCTTAGAAGATGGTTCGTATCCTCGTGTTACCTATACAGACCCTGAACAGATAGCAGCTATTACCGATTCTATGATTCAGGATATCCTTTCATATAATGCTTTCGGTATGCAGAATAATAATTACATCATCTATTTGGGTGAGAATGATATGTATCCATACTATAACAGTTATATGACATTCAAGCCAAGAAATGGACAGTTTCCTCAATTTGTCACCCACGATCTGGAGGAAATAGTAAAACAACAGAACAACTAAGAAAAGTGTTAACAAATTAAACCTAATATGTTAATATAATAACATAATCTGACAAACGAAGGAGACGATAGGATGAGCAAGTCAAAATATGTAGCCTATGTATCAACTTATACAATGGGTGATAATCATGGTATTAAGATATATGATGTCGATATGGCAAATGGTCGATTAAAAGAGAAAGCAGAGGTTGAGATTACCAATTCTTCTTACGTTACAATTTCTCACAGCGGGAAATTCCTCTATTCTATTACAGACTTCGGTGTAGAAGCATTCAAGATTCTGGAAGACGGCAATCTGGAACTGATCAATAAAGCTTCTATCAATGGTATGAGAGGATGTTATCTGTCCACGGACAAGCTGGACCGCTATTTGTTTGTGGGCGGCTGGCATGACGGAAAAGTGACAGTCATGCG
>ERZ773143.1648-NODE-1648-length-18853-cov-4.562560_pt1 | contig 18853 bp, 36 predicted proteins | sample MGYA00580852_ERZ773143 | MGnify/ENA primary metagenome ERZ773143 (study PRJEB29015, sample SAMEA2737853) | human gut metagenome | biome: human gut; feature: human-associated habitat; material: faeces | place: China | collected 2012 ... | reverse complement strand
CAGCTCGGTGCAGAATTCAAAGCGCTGGATCACACCGTCACGCATGGTGGAATTGGGTAGCTTGTCATAGTCGGCAATGGCCTCCTCCAGGCGCTGCACTGCGTCTTTGAATTTGTCCCGCTTTTCTTCATATTTGCTCATTAAGGATACACCGTCCTTTTCTATGTTCTGTAACAGTTTGGGGTCTGTGTCCCGGCTGACAAAGACCAGGTCAAAGTCCAACAGGGTGGGCAGGTCCTCAATGGCCTGGGCAAGCTGCGCCTGCCGTCCTCGGTCGTCTATACCGTAGATAGCCAGGTCGATGTCGCTGCGCTGCCGGTGGTCGCCGCGTGCCCGGGAGCCGTAAAGCACCACCTTGGCCGCGCCGTACTGCCGGCCGATTTTTGCAATTTGTTTGTAGAGTTTGTCCATAGGTTGTACCATTCGTTTGCAGCAAGTGCCGGCGCCCGGTAGGCTATTTAGCCCTGGGTGTTATGGATAGCGTCGGCAATCTTTTGTGCGTGCATATCCATTTTGTTCTCTTCGCTGTTTTCGATCTGTGCCATTACAGTGTTTTTGAAGTCATTAGCCTTGGATACATACCGAAAGGTATATGCACCGGAAGTGGTCGTTACCTCCACAGTGCCATAGCCAAAGATTTTGCCAAACAGGCCGCTGGAGACAGCAACATTCTGGATTTGCTTAATGGGGGAACCCATTTCGTTGGTCTTAATAAACCCGGTCTTGCCGTAAATCTTCTTGTTGGTCACGGCAAGCTCACTGAACATGGTGTACTTAAAGGCCGGGATCATAGCCACAACAGCCAGCACAATGCCCAAAATGAGGAAACCTGCAAAATTCTCTTTGCCGCTGGAGATTCCCATGATAAAAAACAGGACAAATAAGACAGCGGGCAGCAGATAGACGATCCAGTGGAATTTGGCTTCCAGTGTGACTTGCTCATTGGGGGTCATGCTCTTTTGAAGGTACTTTTTCATTTTCTGTTTTCTCCTCTGAAAATAAATATATTCATATCGCAGGATTGCGGTATGTCAAAATAATATATCGGTTTTATTCTGCTTTTCTTACTGCTCGATCTCGCGAACCAGCAGGCGGGGAATGCCAAGAACATGGCATTGCTCCAGGTCCTCGTTTCGGATGGTCTTAGGGGTGTACTCCGGGTTGATAGGAATAAGCTTCACCCAGTCCTCACCGTCCACATATTCTATCTTCTTCAATGTGGCCATATCGCCGTCATAGATGATGGCTCCAATCTCACCGGAGCGGTTCATGGTGCTCTGCTTCAGGATCAGCACCTTGTCGCCGTCCATATACTGGGGGTACATACTGTCACCTTTAACGGAGAGTACAAAGAAGTCGTCCCGGCTGCGGCCATGTAGGTAAGACTTGGGTATCTCCACCGTCTCGCCGCTCCAGTCCTCGTATGCAGGGTAGTCATACCCGGCGGCAATCTCACCAATTACCGGGAAGATCACAGTATCTTCTGTCACTTCCGGGGCGCGGAGAGAGGTGGGTTCCTCCCAACCCATAAGATAGGCTGCACTCGAATGGAGTGCTTTGGCGAGTAGTTCTATTCTTGTAATAGGTATCTTTTCCGTTTCTCCAGTGGCATATCTTTGAATAGCGGACTTAGGTATTCCAGTTTGTTTTGATAATTCGCCGTAAGTTGCGTTGTTTCGATTAATAAGATCAAGTAATCGTTCGGCAATTTCGTTCATAAATTATCACCTCTGCAAGATGATAATAGCACAAGCGTCCCAAAAAAGCAAGGATAAATCGGGAAAAATCAAAAAATCGTCCCAAAAATGCTTGACATCGGTTTCTCGGTATGGTATGATTAAATCGTCCCAAAAGTGGAACGAAAAGCAAGACAAAAGGAGGTGTTAGCTTGGTTAATAAGAATCGTCTATTAGGTTTTATTGCCAGTGCGGGTTTAACACAGACAAGCCTTGCACAGAAAATAGGCATGAATAAGGACACATTGAGCCTTAAAATTAACAATAGAAGTGACTTCAAGACCGGAGAAATTGAACGAATTTGCAGTGTCTTGCAAATTACAAAAGCGGCTGATAAAGTCGATATTTTTTTGTGCAAGTCGTCCCAATAATGAGACGCAAGCCGGAGTGGCCAGCCTTTTGGGCAGCAGAACTAAGCAGGCAGTTAAAGCGAGGTGAATAAAAGTGATTGTTGTATTGGTTCTTATTTCCACTGTTGCGATGATCAGTGCGCTGATGGCGCATTGGAGGCTAAGAGCGGTTTTGTACTATTTGACTGATAAGAACATCCAATTCACCGAAGAGGATATGGAGAAGTGCCTGCGCCAGGTGCTGGAACACCAATTCAAACGGTAGGTGGATTAAGCAACATTGATGATAAGACACTGGTTGCGACGGATGAGAGAACATTCAGAGAAGCAGAGGCAAATTTGGAAGCAATTTTCTTTGTTTTTCTCCATACATTGTCATCTCGGATGTTATCCAGCAGATCGTGACCTGGCATGAGGATGGATTCCACAAAATATGTTGGTGTGGTGCATAGATCTGCAACCGAGACGGCCTTTATGTATCTGGCCTCTGACAGCAAGCTGATTGTATACAAGATTTCTTCAGAAGTGTATGGGTCTATTTGAATTGTAGAGGCGTCTAAGTGGTCATTGTAACCAAGGTGCTCTTCAAGGTAGATCAGTACCTCTCTTACACAGTCTTTGTTTAATTTCATCTGATTTCGTCCTTTCGTCATAATAACATCATTATAGCAACAATTTACAACCAATGCCAGCCTTTTGGGCGGCGGCAGAGATACGCAGGCAGCGGGACCTTTTTTTCATTTCTTCTCTTTCTTCTTTTCTTTTTTTGTCAAATTTACCCCCTATGTTCCTGCTTCCGGTGCCCACCCACCCAACATCACATTTATCGCCAACGGCACTTTTGCCGTGCAGCGGGCAGCTTGCGGCTCTGCCGCTTGCCCAAAGGGCTGGCAAATAAAAAAGACCAACTGCTGGCACAGTCGGTCAAAGGAGTTGATAGTCAAAAGGCATACACACATATCAACACCTATAGTATAGGCGTTGCGAAAGAAAAAGTCAAGGCATACGGAGCATACGGACAATCCAGCCTTGCGTAATTCTTAATGAGGTGAACGAAATGAAGAAAGAACTGACCACCGTGATCATGGTTATGGTGGATGGCAAGGTTAAGCCCTTGGAGGACTTGACGGAAGAAGAACACAGCCGCATGCTGGCGGCGATGGCGCACCGGCTCACAGAGAGCATGAGCGACTACTACGCCCAGCACCCGGATGAGGTTAAGGAGTTGGCGAAGATATGACAAGACGAGAAAAAGCCGGCAAATACTAAATTGCAGTCAACTGCAAAGGAGAATAACAATGGATAATGAGAAGTTGAAAGAGATACTGGAGCGCCACCGTAAGTGGTTGAACAACGAGGACGGAGGCGAGAGAGCCGACCTGTGTGGAGCCAACCTGTGTGGAGCCAACCTGTATGGAGCCGACCTGTGTGAAGCCAACCTGCGTGGAGCCAACCTGTGTGGAGCCGACCTGTGTGGAGCAAAGAGTATTCCTTTCGTTCCGCTTGTTTGCCCGGAACATGGATCTTTTACAGCGTACAAAAAGTGTGGAAAATATATCATTGAATTGTTGATTCCAGAAACGGCAAAAAGATCGTCTGCGACAACGCGAAAATGCAGAGCCAGCTGTGCAAAAGTGGTGACAATCACAAATATGGACGGTAGCCAGGCAGAAGTCGATCATGTGACCAACTGTGATTATGCGCCGATTGAATATAAGATCGGCGAATATGTATATCCGGACTCATACGATGATGACAGATGGAACGAGTGCTCCCACGGCATTCACTTTTTCATCAACCGCCAAGAAGCAGTGGAATACTGAGGAGCAAGACCATGACAAGACGAGAAAAAGCAGGCGTGGTCCTGGTGGTCACCGGCTTTCTGCTGGTGCTGCTGGGCAGCTGCCTGGTGGCGGACAACCCCTATTGGTGGGTGTCCGTGGCAATCAGCGGTGCCGGATGTGGCCTGATCGCCCTGGCAGTGTTCGTACTGCCTAAGGACGAGGACGAGGCCCGACAGGACAAGCAGCTGGTGGTTGAAGATGATAAGGATAGAGTGGTGCTGCTGGCGCCGCTGACAGATTTTGATGTGGCGTATCTACGCGCCTTAAAACTGGGAAAGGACAATGACAATGAGTAATGAATATATGGATTTGGTGATCATGACCAACGGCAAGGTGTGCCGTGCTCCTGGGTTCAGCGATATACAGTCCGGTTACAGAGTGGCCGTGCAGGGCTGTACATACGATGTGCTGGAGGCTGTGCCTGTACCTGTGAGCGAGGCTCTGCTGACGCTGCCTAAGGCGTATGGGTTCGTTTGCCCGCTGGAGTACGACGAGGACAAGCAGGAGGAGAATGCCGATGTATGACAAGGAGGCGGGCGTGATCGCCTGTGATAGCTGCGACATTGCCATTGAGGGTTATGGGTTCTCCATCGGTGCGGGCAACGATGAGCCCAGCGGTAGCTACTGCTGGGAATGTGCTTGCGAGAAGCTGGAGCAGCTGCTGGATGAGAGCAACAAGGAAGCGACCATTGTGCGGCGCAGCGAAAACTGGCTTCGCGGCTGCTACGACCTGGGGGTGATCTGATGACTAACGCAGAGATGGACAAGTTCGTGAATGACTACGGCTTTTGCCCCCAGGAATGCGACCCGGAGGTGCGGGCAGAGGCCCGCATTGTATTGAATATAAACAAAGGAGAACGATATGGCGACACTGTATGAACTGACCGGCCAGGCAGCCCAGCTGATGGAGCTGCTGGAAGCCGGAGAGATTGATGAACAGACGGTCCAGGATACACTGGACAGCATGATGGTGCCGGAGAAGCTGGAGGACTACGGTATGGTGATCCGGCAGCTGACGGCGGATGTGGAGGACTACAAGCGCGAAAAAGACTTCTTCGCCGAAAAGCAGAAGCGGGCGGACAACGCCATTAAGCGGATGAAGAAGACCCTGGCGGCGTACCTGGCTGCCACCCAGCAGGATAAGGTGCAGGCCGGACGGTTCGTACTGACCAGTACCACGAGTAAGTCGGTGGATGTGTTCAATCTGGCAGCGGTGCCGGCAGAATACATGCAGCCCCAGCCGCCAAAGGTGGACAAGGTGTCAATCCGAAAGGCCCTGTTGGCAGGGGAGACGGTAGCCGGTGCGGCGCTGATTGAGACCCCCGGCTGCGTGATCAAGTGAGGTGAATGGAATGGAGAACATGAAGATATATGAGGCGGTGCGCAAGGTTCCGGACAGCGCCAAGAAGAACATTAGAGGAGGCCGCTTAAAGGGCATGACTGATATTAACCCAATGTGGCGTATTAAGGCACTGACGGAGCAGTTTGGCCCTTGTGGTATCGGTTGGAAGGTGGAAGTCAGCCGCACATGGCAAGATCTGGGTGCGGATGGCGTGGTGACTGTGTATGTGCAACTGCTGCTCTATGTGAAGTACAACGATGAATGGAGCGCCCCTATTCCGGGTATTGGCGGTTCCTCGTTGGTGGCCAAGGAGGGTAGCGGCCTGTACACCTCCGATGAGTGCTATAAGATGGCTTATACGGACGCTCTGTCTGTGTGCTGCAAGATGTTAGGGTTCGGTGCAGATGTGTACTGGGCAGCTGATCGGACAAAGTACCAGCAGGTGCAGCCCCAGGACACGAAGAAAGAACAGGCACGGCAGCAGGCGGCGGAGAAGATCAGCCCGGACCAGGTGGCTATTCTGAAAGAAAATGCAGAGAATGAGCGGGTCAAAAAGGCCTTGGTCTATTACAAGGTGAGCCGCATTGAGGACCTGACCCGGCACCAAGCTGATCAGATCTTCATGAAGCTGGGTCTATAAGATGAAAATCGAATTCAAAAAAGCTGACCTGGTTCCCACTATGGCCAAGGTGGGGGCGTTCATAGGCTCCCTGGCAGAGCAAAAGGACTATGTACTGGAGATTAAGCCAAAGCCGAAACGCCGGAGCCTGGACGCCAACGCCTACATGTGGGCATTGATCGGCAAGCTGCAAGCGGAGTTGGCCAAGAACGATCCGCATATCACCAAGGACGAGATCTACCGGGGCTATGTGCGGCAGTATGGAAAGTCTGTGGACTACCAACTGCCGGACAGTGCCGTGAATGCCATGACGAAATCATGGGGGAGGAACGGCCTGGGCTGGACAGCGGAGAAGGTGGATGATGGTATCTACCCGCGCACCTCGCTGGTGCGGTTCTATTACGGCACCAGCTGCTACGGCACAAAGCGCATGGCTCGGCTGATAGACGCCGTGGTGCAGGACTGCAAAGCACTGGGCATTGAGACTATGCCGCCGGCGGAGCTGGCGCAGCTGATGTCTGCTTGGGAGGAACGGAAACAGTGAAGAAGAGCATTATTCAGCCGGAAGAGCAGCGGCAGTGCTACCTGTGCGGCTCTGTGCGGGCCCTGGAGCGACACCATGTATTTGGGGCATATAACAGACGGAAAAGCGATAAATACGGCTTGACGGTGCTTCTGTGCCATAATTGCCACAATGAGCCGCCGAGAGGTGCACACCATTGCAAGCAGACGATGGACTATTTACACCGGGTTGGGCAGCAGGCTTTTGAAGCTACCTACCCGGACAAGGACTTTTTATCTATTTTTGGGAGGAATTATCTATGATTAACAGTGTTGTAATTATGGGTCGACTGACCTACGAACCGGAACTGAAAGCAACGCCCAGCGGTATCTCCGTGGTGCGGTTCCAGGTGGCTGTGGACCGCAACTATCAGAAGGCGGGCGAGGAACGCAAGACGGACTTTATTGACTGCACCGCCTGGCGGCAGACGGCAGAATTTGTGTGCAAATACTTCCATAAAGGCTCCATGATCGCCGTGGAAGGTTCTTTGCAGACAGACAACTACACGGACCAGAACGGCGAGAAACGCAAGAGCGTGCAGCTGGTGGCCAGCCAGGTGTCCTTCTGCGGCTCTAAGGCAGAGAGTGGCGCACGGACTGCAGCACCCGCACCGGACGCTGAGTTTGAGCCGATTGATGATGATGACGACCTGCCGTTTTAAGGAGAGCCTATGCAAGGATGGATCAAGGTGCACCGAAAGGTTACGGAGCACTGGCTATATTCTGCGGAGCCCTACGACAAATTTCATGCCTGGATGGATCTTCTGCTGCTGTGCAATCGCTCACCTGCAAAGATGATGATTGATGGCAAGCTAATGGATGTGGACAGTGGCGAGCTGGTCACCTCCATTCGCTTTTTGTGCGATCGGTGGAAGTGGAGTAACACGAAAGTTAAGCGTTACTTGGATACACTTCAAGCTGACGGAATGTTGTCAGTAAAAAGCGACAGTAAAAAGACACGGCTTAGAGTGCTTCACTACGCCAAATATCAAGCATACGCAAATGCAAAAAACGACACAGAAACGACGCAGGAACGACACAGAAACGACGCAGGAACGACACAGAAACGACACTGAAACGCCGCAGAAACACACAAACAAGAATGTAGAAGAATGTAGAAGAAATACAGGAGAAGGGAGAGAGCGCGCGAGCGCGTGCACGCCCGCAAAATTATATGGCGAGTTTAAGAATGTGCGATTAACCGATGAGGAGCTTGCCAAGCTGAAAAAACAATTCCCACTTGACTGGCAGAGGCTTATCAAAAACTTGTCTTTCCACATTCACAACACCCACAAGACCTACTACGACCATCTGGCGGTACTGCAGAAGTGGGGCACAGAGGACAGGAAGAAGAGCGGCGCACTACAAAGCCCGCCGTCCTACGACCTGGAGCAGATCAAGCGGGACACCATGAACAACACAGACATCAAGTTTTAGGAGGAGCCTATGGAACTGAACAAACTGACACCACGGCAGGCGTTGATCTATGACGCACTGATCCCGCCCGGCATGCCGGTGAGGGGCAAAGAGCTGGCGCGGCGGACGCGCATTAGCGAGCGGGACCTGAGATCAGAGCGCAAGGCTATGCAGGAACAGGGCGTGCCCATCGTCACCGGTGACTTTGGGTACATGCTGGTGGATGAGAACAATCCGGAGCCGCTGCTGCGGTATGCCAAGCGGCTGAACGCTCACGGCGATGAAGAGCTGGCCACGGCAGCAATGGCCCAGCAGATTTATGCAAGGCTGGTGACAGCAAGATGATGGTACGATTGACGATACCGGGAGAGCCCCAGGGCAAGGGTCGGCACCGGGCTGTGCGCCGAGGTGACCATATTGCTACATATACGCCCAGGAAGACCAAGGACTACGAGGACGAGGTGCGGTTCTGCTACCGGCAGGCATACGGTGACCGGATGGCCTTCGCCGTGGACGAGCCGGTCAGTGCAACGATCATTGCGGCGTTTGGCATTCCTAAGAGCACCAGCAAAAAGCGTAAGGTGGAGATGATGGCCGGCAGTGTGTTGCCCACCAAAAAGCCGGACACGGACAACATCGCCAAGATCGTGCTGGATGCATTGAACGGCCTGGCCTATCCGGATGACAAGCAGGTGGTTGAGCTTCATGTGCTCAAGACCTATGACTTGGATGGCTATGTGGAGGTCGAGCTGCGGAACTGGAGGGCACGGACAGATGGCTGAACAATGTGCATTCTATGTGCGCTGTGATCGCTGCCAGTATGGCCGCAACCTGGGCAGCAATGAATACGGCTGCCGCAACCACCTGGCACCGGACGGAAAGACGATACACAGGGGGCAGTACAGCTGCGAGAATGGAAGGGAGAAAAATGAATGAGCGAATTCGTAACAAATGACGATATGTTTGGTAAATATTGCAAAATTCCAACTGGATACAGTAGAGCGGAACATATCTACAAAATCGTAGCAAGGATTGAAAGCAATATCTACTGCGACATTCCTTTGCTCAGTGGGTCAACCAAAGAAATAGCACACGAGCGTGTCATTCCGGTGTTGCTTGTAATTCATTGTGGAATTGATGAAAGCGAGGTAATAAGAGCGCCTTTGGATAAGTGCAAAATTTGTGCTGCGCCGTCCGGCTGGATAAGCGTAAAAGATAGACTGCCGGACACAAGTAGATATGTGATTGGGTGTTTCGGCGGGTATGTATTTGAATGTTGGTATCACACAGTGGACAAACACTGGGTAAGACACGGTATTACAATCGTTGAAGATGTAACTCATTGGCGAGAGCTGCCAGACCCGCCGAGAATGGAGGATAACAATGACTAAAGAATTAGCAAGGTATTTCTTGGTAGTGATCGATAGAGATTTGCATTTTTCATTCAATGGAATTGGACTGCCAAATAATGCTTGTGAGTGGTTAGAAAATCAGTTAATGCAAGAAAATTTTGATAAAGTCGAAGAATTTATTAAACTAAGATATACGGAGAAAAGCGAGAAAGAAATAAAGAAAAAGCGTAAGTTTAGGGCTATGACTAATGGCGAGTTTTGCAATAAGTGGAGGAAAAATCATTTATTTTGTAAAAGTATCGTCAGCGACGGTTACTGCTGTCCTATTAGTCCGACTGGTAATTGTTTCCGAGATAGTTTTTTAAACGAGCCATATATAATAAACGGCAAATATATATTGATTGAGGTGAAAGAATGAGAGAAATACTGTTTAGAGCAAAGGCTATCAATCGTATAAAGGGACGAGAATACAGAACATCATACAAAAACGGAGATTGGGTGTATGGATTAGTTACAGAAATGTATGACGATAGATTTCCAAATTTGCCTGCTACAATGAGAAATACGGACGGAGTATCAAATATTGATGTTGACTACAAGTCTATCGGTCAATACACAGGCTTGGACGATAAGAAAGGCAAAAAGATATTCGAGGGCGATATTGTAACATATGAGGACGCCGAAGCAGATTATGAGGGGTATCACGATAATGTGTTTATAAACTGTGGTAAAGTTGAAATTTTAGCGTGGGACGGAATACAGTTTACAAACAGACAAACCGTTGATATGGACGATTTATACGAAAGCGACATAATGGTTAATTGTGAGATTATCGGCAACATATACGATAATCCCGAATTGTTGGAGGTGTAGGAATGACAAATTACGAACGAATTAAAAACATGAGCCTTGATGAAATGGCAGAATGGCTTGACGAGATACTTTCGGATAATAGTTGTTATCCGTGCAAAATAAAAGACATTGACAAATGCGGTTATTTTGGAAAAGATTTTGACAGTCGCTGTCAGCTGTGCATTAGAAACAGAAAGCTATGGCTTAATAGCGAGGCGGAAGAATGACAATACAAAAAGCACTTGAAATAATCAAGAACGAAATGCCATACGAAAGTGGCGTGATCAATAAGGCTTTGAATATGGTTGAAAATGCCGTAGAAAAGCAGATACCAAAAAAGCCAGACCTTATCGGTGACGGATATGACGATAATGGCTATTTGATTTACGACACTTGGATATGCCCTTGCTGCCGAACAGATTATGAACTTGATTATGATGACTATAAATTTTGCCCGGAATGCGGACAGAATTTAGATTGGAATGATTTGAAAGGAGAAACAAAATGAAGAAAGCAATGTTGAGCCAGCCGATGGCTGGAAAGAGTGAGGCGGAGATTATCGCTACAAGAGAGCAAGTAATCCGGGTGTTGAAGGAAAGAGGCTACGAAGTCGTAAACACGCTATTCACTGACGAGTGGTATAGCGACAAAGCGATGGAAGAGCGAGGCGTAGTCAACATCCCGCTGTGCTTCCTTGCCAAGTCGCTGGAGAATATGAGCAAGTGTCACGCTGCTTACTTCTGTCGTGGCTGGAAGCAAGCCAGAGGCTGCCGTGTTGAACATTTAGCAGCGGTGTTGTACGGATTGGAAATTATCTATGAGGAGGACGACGAAGAGGAGGACGACGAATGAACATTCAACTGGACGAACAGGCGTTAATGCCTGTACGAGCGCACGACACGGACGCAGGACTTGACCTGCTGTCACCGGTGTACACGGTAATACCGGCACACGGAGCGGTGACCATTGACACCGGGGTACATATTGAGTTGCCACCAAATACAGCAGGCTTTTTGAAGTCAAAGAGTGGACTAAATGTGAAGCACGGCATTGCCAGCGATGGCGTAATTGATGTGGGTTACACCGGCAGCATTGCGGTGAAGCTGTACAACCACAGCGGTGCGGATTATGCCGTACACCGTGGGGACAAGATCAGCCAGCTGGTGGTGGTCAAGATCGATACGCCTGAGTTGGTACCGGTGGTCAAGTTGGCAGACACCGAACGCGGAACCGGCGGGTTCGGCAGCACAGGGAGGTGAGCAGGATGTGTACAGCAGCACAAATCATTCTTGTGACCGGGGCGGTCATTGTTGCATTTTTCGGCGTGATCGGCTTTGGTCCGAACTTTAAGAAATGAGCGGAATAAAAAGCAGGAGGAAAAATGACGAACAACGAAAAGAAGGAATGGCTGCAACGCTATCGGGAGTGCTGGGCGGAGGTTGAGATTACACAACAGGAGATCGAAGAACTAAACAGCCGGGCGCAAAAGATCACGGCTTCCATCTCTCCCACGCCGGGAGGCGGGCAGCGGGCAGATTTTACCTTGACGGTAGATCGCATTATAGAACTGAAAGAGAAGCTGGACCAACAAGTCCGGCTTGCTCTGTTGCAGCGGGCAGAAATTGAGGCTGCTATTGAGCAGGTACGCAGCCCGTTGCACCGGCGTGTGTTGCGTCGGCGGTATTTGAACGGTGACACTTTTGAGAAGATCGCTGTGGACGAAGATATTACATACAATCACCTGGTCTCTCGCATTCACCCGCAGTCCCTGGATATGCTGGAATGCAAAAAATAAAAAACCACTATGCAATGCATGTTGATGTTATAGTATGCAGGTTGCCGTCTGTGTTATAGTATAAACTGCCAAACAGATTGAAAGAGCGCTCCAAACGGTGCGCTCTTTGGCTTTTGCTTTTGTGCTTTTCCTTTCTTAAATGCGGTTACTACGAGGCCCATTTTCAGATGTGCTATAATTATGGTGAGCAGAAAGGAGGAAAAAAATGGACGATAAAAAAGGAACGCAAATTGCGGAAATTTCCCTTATTTTTACCGCAGCTTCTATTGCACTTGGCTCGATTCTTGATTTAATGGAATTCCGGGAACAATATCCAAAGCAGTCAAATGAAGCACTGATTTTTGCTATTGTTATTTTTGTGGTTGCTGTCGTAGGTATTATCTTGGCGATCAAGAACAACAAAGAGTAATGCATGAATTTGAGTAATTCGCGAATTCACTACACAAAGGAGGTGAGCAGCGTGGGTAAAGAGACCTTAACACCTAAACAAAGGCTGTTCTGTTATGAATATGTGCTCGACCATAACGGGAAACGGTCTTACCAGGCTGCTTACCCGAATTGTAAGGCGCCCGGGAGCGCAGAAAGCCAAGCAAGCCGATTGCTAAGAAATGATAAGGTAAAAAAATTTATCGCTGACCTGGAAAAGCGAAAGCTGGACAAGTTGGATTTCACCGCAACGGATGTGTTGAACGCACTGTGCTCCATCGGGTTTGCAGAGACGGCGAAGCCGCCGAATACCTCTGATCGGGTGAAAGCCCTGGCAGAGCTTCTGCGTCACTTTGAATTGGCCCGAGGGCATGAAGATGAACAGACGGACGATGGCTTCTTGGAAGCCTTGGAGCAGAAAGCGGGTGAACAGGTATGGGAAGAATAAGTACCTTTCATTTTCAGCCATTCTCCGCCAAGCAGCTCCAGGTGCTCACCTGGTGGTGCAAAACATCACCTGTGAGCGACAAAAACGGAATAATTGCAGACGGCGCTATACGATCCGGTAAGACGGTGAGTATGGCGCTTAGCTATATTCTGTGGGCTATGAGTACCTACAGCGGCATGAACTTTGCCATGTGCGGTAAGACGATCAGCTCCTTTCGCCGGAATGTGCTTTCTTTTTTGCCTGCAATGCTGCAAAGTCGCGGGTATCAGGTAAAATACAGCCGTAGCGACAATGTGCTTGTGGTGACGCGGGGTGGTACGGAAAACGCGTTTTATATCTTCGGCGGCAAGGACGAAAGCAGCCAGGATCTGATACAGGGTATGACCCTGGCCGGTGTGTTCTTTGACGAGGTGGCTTTAATGCCCCAGTCCTTTGTGCAGCAGGCCACTGCCCGGTGCTCTGTCAGTGGTGCAAAATTCTGGTTCAACTGCAACCCGGATAACCCACATCACTGGTTTTATGAAGAATGGATCCTGCCGGAGAAGCGGCAAGAAAAGCGAATACTCTACCTCCACTTTACGATGGACGATAATTTGTCCTTAACTGAGGAGGTCAAAGCCCGGTACAGAACGATGTACGCGGGCGTTTTTTATGCTCGATACATTCTGGGCGAATGGAAAGTGGCAGAGGGCCTGATCTACGATATGTTTGACGAAAGTCGGCACTGTATTCCGCTGCCGCCGGTTAACGAACTGCAAGGTTCTGCCTATATCAGTGTGGATTACGGTACGCTAAACCCTACGGTGTTCCTGATGTGGCGCAAATACCATGGCAAATGGCTATGCACCAAGGAGTATTACTATTCCGGGCGAGAGAACCATAAACAAAGGACGGACGCAGAGTATGCGGACGAGATGATGGCCTTTATCGGCGATACGCCGTATACCTGCGTGGTGGTTGACCCTTCGGCGGCCTCTTTCATTACAGAACTGCAAAGGCGGGGGCTCAAGGTATTAAAGGCGGATAACGCGGTGCTGGATGGAATCCGTACCGTATGTACGCTATTGCAGCGGGCGGAGCTGCTGTTCAGCAAGGACTGCACCCGTACCATTGCGGAATTTTACGCCTACCGTTGGTATGACAAAGCGGCTCAGGCAGGCCGGGACGAGCCGGTCAAACAGGACGACCACGCTATGGACGCTATGCGTTACTTTGTAAGCACCGCTTTGGGGCGGATTGTAACAAGGAGGACTTGAATATGATACTTTACATGAACCGGCGGGATGTGCCGGAGGCGGAACAGGGCGTACTGCCGTCTGCTGTGATCGATTATGTGGTCGGTCGGGCAAACGAATATGAGCGGCGCTGCCGTGCCCTCTATGGCCGATATATTGGCGTGCCGCAAATCCACCGAGGAGAGGACGAGAACGATGTGCGGGCCGAGGCTAACTATGCCAAGTACATTGTGGATATTATCCGTGGCTATTTTCTGAGCGAGCCGGTAAAGTATGACTGTAACGACAAGGACAAGAAAGACAGCCAGGCCAAGCTGTCCCTGGTGTCTACGGTGGAGGCAAAGCTGGATCGGCAAAGCGGCAACCTGATCCGGCACAACGCTGTGGACGAAAACAAAGACGGCCTGTGCGATCTGTGCAGCAAGGAAATTGACATTTCTGCCGTTATGGCTGCCTATCACAGTCAGAATATTGCTACGATAGATCAGCGGATTGGCAAGGCCATGGGTATATACGGCGAAAGCTGCGAGCTGCTGTATGCCAGCACAGAGGAGCAGCCGCGCCCGCGATCCGCAGTGTATGCGCCGGATCAAATTGTCCTGGTGCAGGATGACACGGTGGAGCATAAGGATCTGTTTGCGCTGTGGTTTGAGCAGCGGGAGCGCACAGACCGCAGCCGGTACTATGCGGTAACAGTCTATACGGCTACCCAGTATCAGCAGTACGAAAGCACATCGCTGGATAAAGAAAACTATGTGTACAACCCGGTGGGTGCACCGGTGCCACACTTCTTTGATGAGGTGCCGGTGGTGTGTTATGAGAACAACGAGGAGAGACAAGGCGACTTTGAGCAGGTGGCCAACTTGATTGACGCCAGAAACGAGCTGCTGTCCGACCGGCTTACAGATAAGCGTAAGTTTGTCAATTCCATCTTGGCAGCATTCGGCGCGGTTCTGCCCCAGGACACCATGGAGGCAGCCAAGCGAGACCGGCTCATTGACGGCATTCCCCAGGACGCCCGGTTGGAATACATACAAAAGACCTTTGACGAAAACTCCATGAAGGTGCTGGACGATACCTTGGTATCGGATATTCACAAGATGACCCTAACCCCGGATATGACAGACCAGGCCTTTGCCGGTAATGCCAGCGGCGTGGCGTTAAAGCTCAAGCTGCTTGCCCTGCACCTGCTGGTAAAAAGCAAGATGAGCGCCATGGAGGCGGGGCTGAAAAAGCGCTGGACCTTATACAACAACTGGCTGGCCCATAACGGTATAGACCCGGTGTCCGTAGATGATGTGGATATGGTGTTTACTGTGGCGCTGCCCATTGATGAGGCGCAGATTGTCTCTATGGTGTGCACCTTGAAGAATGCCGGGCTGGTGGACGATCAGACCCTACTGTCCCTGCTATGGTTCGTTAAGGACCCGGCGGAAGCTGTGGAGAACATGAAACAGCAAAAGCAGGAGAACCAGCAGCAGTATATGGACAGCTTTGCCGCCAAGGCGGAGGACAAAGCTGATGAAAAGGGACAGTCGGCAGATCAGGAACAGCAAGACAAAGAAAAGGACGCTTAACCTATGAAAGCAGCAGAGTATTGGAAAAGGCGAACGGTTGACCTGGAACACCTGCTGCAAGCACGCACCACCGCTACGATGGTGGAGGTCAACCGTATGTACGCCCAGGGTGTAGAGCAGCTCAACGAGCAAATTGAGCGTATTCTCCGCCGGTATGTTAAAAACGGTCAGATCAGCCAGGCTTATGCCTTGCAGCTGCTGAGCGCAGGCCAAACCGCAGAGGAGCGCCAGCGTCTGCTGGAACAGCTACAACAGACTAAGGAACCACAGGCACGGCGGGAGTTGATCGCTATGCTGGACGCACCGGCCTATGCGGACCGTATCAGCCGTTTGCAGGCTTTACAGAACGCTATTCGTGCGGAAGCCGTAGCCATGGGCGTGCGGGAGGAACGGCTGGCGAAAGCGCGACTGACAGATACACTCAAACAAGCATACTACCGCACTATATTTAACGACCAAAAGCGTAATGGTCTATATGACTTTCGCTTGATCAGTGACCGCCGTGTACAGGCCGCACTTACCCATAAGTGGAGCGGCAAAAACTATTCCGATCGTGTGTGGAAGAATAACGCCGCCTTTTGCAAGCGCTTGCAGCGCACGATTGAGGTGGGTTGTATGACGGGTATGACCCTGCACGATATGGAGGAGCGGCTGCTGGAGGACTGCATAGGTGCAGACAGCGACAGCGGGCAACGCTATTGTGCCAGCCGCCTGATCCGTACAGAGGTCAATCACTTCTCCAATCAGGGCTTTTTAGAGGGCTATAAAGCAGCGGGCATTATCCGGTATCGGTTTATGGCTACTTTGGATTTGCGCACCTCCGCCGTCTGCCGCCAGCTGGACGGCAAGACCTTTTTGGTGGAAGAGGCAAAAGCAGGCGAGAACCTGCCGCCTATGCACCCTTTCTGCCGCAGTATTACCGTGCCGGTGACCAATAACCGCACAGGCACCCGCTGGGCCAGGGATCCGGTAACCGGCAAGTCCATGACCGTACCGGCAGATATGACCTACGCCCAGTGGTATGAGAAGTATGTGGAGAAAAATGGCGGCGTTATTCGTGGCGCAAGAGGCGTAGACAAACCGGCCGTGGAGAAACAGGCGGAAGCTGTATATCTTGGCCAAATCAATCCGCAGTCTGAGCAGGAACGCAATGCCTATGTGGATCGGTTTATTACACAGTACGAGCGTGCCGACGAGGAGCACATGCTGGTTATTGACCGCACCGGCAAAGTGTATTCCGTTACCAGTCACCAGCCGGATTATATCGACTTAACCGGCGTTGACATTTCCATGAAAGGCAGTTACAATATACATAATCACCCGGCGGATCAAACGCAGTTTTCATTCAGTGATGAGGCGGATGTTCCCAGCATGATTGCCGATGGCACCAGCGTGATGGAAGCCTTTGACCATAAATACCGCTACCGCCTGGAACAGATGGACGCGGTGTGACGCTGGAAGAGTGGGAAGAAGCAAATGCGCAAGCAAAAGATAACGCCTATTCAATTATGATTGATCGCGGTATGGGATTTTCAGATTTTGCTGAAAACGCGTTGCATATTCAAATAGAGGAAGCTTGTCGTATCTTAAATAGAGGAGTGTACATGCGATGGAAAAGGTAGACCTTTACGAAGCTCGAAAGGCTGAATTGTTGAAACTTGGCCGAAAAAGCAGAATTCGAGGAAAAGCAATTACTGAAGCATGGTTGGCGGCGCACCCCGGAATATCCAGGGGCGAGTGCAACACACCGGAAATGCGAGCTCTGCGAGAAGAAATCAGACAGGAGTATGGACAGATATTGGAAAAATATGAAAGGCTATTCAAAGAACAAGAAAAGCAATAAATAACCCAAAGTGAGCAGAGCTGCTATGCAGCCCTGCTCTTTTTATGCCCATTTACAGGCAATGCCTGTGGGAATATATCATTTAACGAACCGGCAGCGTACGGTTTGGGAAAGGAGTCAGCAATGACAAAACACAATGCCGAGATGGAAAACAGCAGAGAACAGAGCCGGGTGTGCGCACGCCTGCCGCTGAACCTCCAGCTGTTTGCCGAAGATACCGGCGAAAATGGAGCAGACACCAACGCAGAGGGGGCAGCGGGCGACACCGACGCCAACTCCGATGGGGGCAACACCACTCCGACTTTTGACGAACTGCTGAAAGACAAAAAATTCCAAAGTGAATTTGACAGCAGGGTCAGCAAGGCGCTTGCCACGGCCAGAGCCAAGTGGGAAGAAAGCGCCAAAGAGCAGGCGGACGAAGCCAAAAAGCTCTCCAGTATGAACAAAGAGGAGCGGGAGCGGTATAACCTGGCCAAGGATCGCCAGGCATTTGAACAGGAAAAGGCGGCCTTTGCCAAGAAGCAGCTGGAAACGGCTGTTGCGGCCGAGCTGCTCCAGCGTAAGCTGCCTGTGCAGTTTGCCGCAATCCTGACCGGGAATGACGCCACTGCCTCGCAAAAGAACCTGGAGATTTTTGACGCCGCATTTCAAGAGGCAGTACAGGCCGCCACAACCGCCAACCTGCGGGGCAAGGACTTGCCGCCGGCGGGTAAGGAAGCAGCGGGCGACAATGTACCGCCCACAGACTTCCGCGCTTATGAGGCGTGGAGAAAAAATAACGGCTAATAGGAGGAATAAGAAATGCCGAATACGATTTTAACACCCAATGTCATTGCCAATGAGGCACTGATGGTACTGAAAAACAACCTGGTGATGGCTAACCTGGTGCACCGGGACTATGAGAACGAATTTGTGAAGGTTGGCGACACAGTTACCGCACGCCGTCCCAGCAAGTTTGTGGCCAAGAACTTTACCGGCGCTGTGGATCCCCAGGATCTGAACGAGGGCGGTGTACCCGTGAAGATGGACCGGCTGCGCGATGTGACTGTGCAGATCACTTCTAAGGAAATGTCCCTGGATCTGCGCGACTTCTCTGCCCAGGTGATCGAACCGGCCATGACCGCCATCGCCAGCGCGGTGGACGCAGATGTATTGGCGACTGCCGTAGAGGGCGCCGGTCGCACCGTGACCGCTTCCGGAGAGAGCGCAACCAAGCCCATTAAGGATATTGCCAAGGTGGGCAGCTATCTGGACTTCGCCGGTGTGCCGGTACAGAACCGCCGCCTGGTGCTGAACCCCTCGCACAAGGTGCTGTATGCTACGGACGACAACCTGTCCAAGGTGTCCTATGCCGGTGACGGCAACGCCCTGCGGGACGCAGAACTGGGTAAGGTGTACACCATGGACACCTACATGAGCCAGAACGCACCGTATCCTCCAGGACCGGGATTGCCTGA
>ERZ773143.1643-NODE-1643-length-18893-cov-6.134462_pt1 | contig 18893 bp, 18 predicted proteins | sample MGYA00580852_ERZ773143 | MGnify/ENA primary metagenome ERZ773143 (study PRJEB29015, sample SAMEA2737853) | human gut metagenome | biome: human gut; feature: human-associated habitat; material: faeces | place: China | collected 2012 ... | reverse complement strand
ATTTATTTTATTATTTTTATTTTTTGAATTTTTTTCTAAATATTTTTCTAAAATATTTTTATTATTTATTTTTAATTCATTTATTTTTTTATTTACAGAATTTATTTTTTCTAAATTTTCATTTTCAATATTTTCTTTTATTTTTATTTTTTCATTTTCAATTTTTTCATTTTCTTTTTGCAACTTAATTTCTTTTAGAAAATTATTTTCATTTTCTAAATTTAAAATTTCGTCATTTAAATCATTTTCTTGTTCTTCATATTCATATTTAAAATTTTTAAATTTTTCTAGATTTTCCTTTTCTGCATTTAATTCTTGTAATTTTCTTGCAACTATGTTAATTGGCTTTTCCCTAGACCTTTCGGTTCCAATCTCATCTAATTGTCTTCTATTTATTCTATCAATAACTCTTTTAAATGATATACTATCATCACCAGTTTGTGCTAAATTAGCAATTTTCTGTATCAAAAAATTTTGAGCCTGATTTTCTAATTTTACTTCATTTTGATTTATTGCAAGTGTTGATAAAAATAAATCTTCATCTATTTTTGTTTGTTCATAAAAAAATTCATTTCCTTTATTTTTATCTATATTAAATTCTTTCGAAATATCTTCCATATTTTCATTAAATATTTTTGGATTTTTTTTACTAAAATCTCTATATATTTCATATTTTTCTTTATTATCTAATTCATATTCTAATTTTCCGGAAAATTCTTCTCCTGACCATGGTTTATATTTATCAAAATCAGATACCTCTTTTCCTTTTTTATTTTTTGAAATTCCATAAAATGAATTAGTTATAAATTTAATCAATGTTGATTTACCAGCTTCATTTTGTCCATATATCAAATTAATTCCATCTTGAAAATTTATTTCTTTTTCTTTTAATTTTCCATATGAATTTATTTTTAATTTATTTATTTTCAATCTAGTGCCTCCATTCCAATTTCAACTGCTTTTTCAATTATTTCTTTTTCTTCATTTGAAATATTTTCATCACTTAATTTTCTAAACATTTCTTTTGCAAATAATCCCTTCAATGTAGTATCATTTGACAATTTTTCTAAATCATAATTTATTTTTGTTTTATTTTTTATTTTAATAATTTTATCATTAGAAATTAATTTATATAATTCATATCTATCTATTTCAAAATTTCTTTTTCCTGTTAAAATGATTTCAATTAAATTATTTTCCTCAAAACTTAATTCGTTTATTTTTTCTATTAATTCTTCTTTTGAAATAATTTCTGTAACATCTAAATCATATAATTTAAATTCAGTTTCATCTAAGGGAATAAATTTTAAATTTATTCTTTCTTTATCAATATCTCCTACAATCATACCATGTTCACCTAATTCATCAAACCCTAATGAAACTATTGAACCTGGGTACACAATATTTTGATTTTCAACTTGATTATAATCTAATTTATGAATATGACCTAATGCAACATAATCAAATCCTTTTTCTTTTAATATTTTTGAAGATAATGGATTATACTCACTGTTTTCAATTGTTCCCCCATCTAATGTTCCATGTATTATTAGTATATTTAATTTATTTTTATCATCTAAATTTACATTTTCGATTCCACTATTTTTACAATAAAAATCATCAAATCCATATCCATAAATATTGCAATCTTCACATTCTATTTTTTCTATTTTTGATGTGAATATTTTTACATTTTCACTCCAATAAAATTTATTATAATATGAATTTTTTGTATATGGATCATGATTTCCTGGTGATATAAATATTTTTGTCTCTGGTATTTCTTTGAATAAATTATTAATATATTCTATTGTTGATTTTTTTATATATTTTTGTTCATATAAATCTCCTGAAATAAATAAATATTTTATATTGTTTTCTTTTATATATTCTATTACTTTTTTAAATACTTTTCTTTGTTCTAATCTTCTTAAATCTCCTAGACCATCTTTATCTGAAAGATTCACAAATGGACTGTCAAAATGCATATCTGCTATATGTACAAATTTCATGTTTTCCCTCCTAATTTGTTTTTATACAACATAATTATATTTTTTTTGCTTTATTTGCTATTTTACTATACATTAATTTAAAATAAAAAACAAGCGAACAAAACAAATTTTTTGTTTTTAAAGTTTTATCATATAGTGGTTTTAATTGTTTTGCATTAAAGCTGTTGTATTCCTATGGAGATATTATTTATAAGTATGTACGTTTGATTGAAATGAAAAACAGAAAATCTTATATAAAAAAAAGACAGATAAACCTGTCTTTTTTTTATTCATCATCAAGTGGACCAAATAATTCATCAAATTTTGCCTCTAATTCTTTTTGTAAATCATATCCATCATCTTCATTATTATCATACTGTGGAAGAATTGGAGCATCATCCTTTTTATTATCTGTATCATCAAACAAATCATCTAATGATTCAATATTTAAATTATCAACTGCCTTATCATCTTTTTCTTCAACATACGGATTATATGGATTATACTTTCTCCACACACCTCTATCAATTTCTCCGATATCATTATGACTGATTTTATATTTAGCAAGTTCTTTCGCCATTGGATGTTTAAAATAATAAAACTTATTAGCTTTTACTGGTTTTATACCTTTTTCAAAAATGATACACAAATCATTATCCATTCTACGCAATTCATCAGGAGTCATAAGTGCCCTAGCCATAATCTGGTCTGACAAGCTCTTTCCTGTTCTATGATTTTGTTTATCTTTATTAATTGAAACACTATCTCTATCTATTGTTTTTTCACCTAATTGTTTTGAAAAATACTCAACAGTTTTAAATGAGTTACTTCCTAAAAATACATGTGTATCACAGTTACCCATTATAGTTTCATAAGATTTTTCATATATTGCTTCTAATTGATCTATGTTTTGTAAAATTACACTAAATGATATTCCTCTACTTCTTGATGTTGATATCTTTTTATCAAAATCCGGTATTTTTCCTATATTTGCAAACTCGTCTAATATAAAATAAGTTCTTTCTTTTAATCTTCCTCCATTTTGGTCTGCATAATCATATAATTGTTGTATCATTTGTGAGAAGAATATTGTTAATAAGAAATCATATGCTGTATGTGTATCTGATGATATAACATATACCGCTGTTTTCTTACTTCCTATTTCTTCAAAATTTATTGTATCTGTTGATGTCAATTCTGCAATTTCTTTTGAGTCAAATTTACCAAGTTTTGATTGTAGTGAACTTAGAATTGAACCATATGTTTTTTCTGGTGCAATTTCTATTGATTTATAATACATTCTTGCTGGATGATCATATGGTAATTGTCCCATTAAATCAGAAAGCAAATTGCTTCCACCATTTTTATTTGCTGCCCTTACTAATTCTGCACAACTTGCTAGGTTTTGTTCTTCTTCTGGTCTTGTTGCAATTAAATAATATATTAAAGCTTTCAATAACATTTCTGCCATATCATCCCAATATGGGTCTGAACTACTATCTGTCTTTTGCCCTTTTACTATTGTGTTTGCAATAACATCAACATCTAATTCTGATGAAATATGCATTAATGGATTGTATCCATCACTATATTGTGGTCTTACTAAATTTAATACTTTTATATCATATCCATTTTCTTTTAAATAACCTGCTGTTGCATCATAAAGTTCTCCCTTAGGGTCTGTAAACACATATGAACCTAGGCATTGAAATGCATTTGGTATTGAATATGATGCAGATTTACCAGAACCAGAACCGTCCAACTACCAAAACATTGACATTTCCTCTTTTATCAAGTGGTAAATAGTTATCTTCTGCAAGTATAATTCCTTTATTTCTACTTAAAATTTGATATTGTTCTCCTCTTTGACTCCAATCGCTTGAACCATGCTCAATATCTCTGTATCTACTTTTAGGAGCTGCTTTTGCAAGTCCAATAAAAAATATAACTAAATAGACAACTGTAAATCCTAATAATAATGATATAAAATTATGTATTGCTCCTTGTTTAAATATGCCTGCTAATGCTGCAAATGGATTTGTTATATTTGCCATAAGTTGATCCATAAATATTGACATTGATACTTTTCCAGCATCATTTGTAGCTTGAAATGCACTATATGAAAAAGGCGCAACAAATACTATGACTAATACAAGCCATAGTATTGCACATATAATAAAACTCTTTTTACTTTTTTTTATAGCTCCCTCTAATTTGTAATTCATTAAAAATCACCTACTATTCTTTTGTATTATCTTTCTTCTTGCACACTTTGTTCTTTTTGTTCAACCATTATAGCTTTTTGTAAATCTCTACGTTTATCACTTATATTTATTTTCATAATTGTTCCATCAGCTAATTGTCTTCTTCCATCTGATGTAACTATATTATTTTCTGTTTTTGTATCTATAACTGGAACTTCACTTCTTACAATTGAAAATTCTCCACTAGCAATAACTTTTGTTCCGTCTCCATTTTTTTGTTCTTTGTCTAATGTATTTGTTAGTGGTGCAATAGCCATAACTGTAATGTCAGTTTTCGCTCCTTCTATATCTCTTTTCGGACTTATATTCATTTAACTTCCTCCCTTAATTTTCTTTTTTGTCTCTAATTTCAAAGGCAAAATAAGATTTATATGGTTTTAATTTACATTTTCCTCTAACTTCATTTGTTTTTTCATCAAAATAAAGTACAGGTTTTACTTCCTCTGTTGTTTCTGGATCTATTATACAAATAGGTCTTTTCAAATTTGGTGTATATTTGAAGTCTTTAACTTCTTTTTCTTCTTCTGAATATATACTGTCACATTTTAGTGGCATTGGTTTTTTACTTATTGATATTTTGTCATCTGCCATTATTGCAGTATTTACGACTACTTTGTCTTTGGCAAAAGACAATATTAATAATTCATCTTCATATGTAGGAAAATCAACATAAAAAGTCTTTCTTTTCATATTACCTCTTAATTCTTCTGTATAGTCCAATCTATCAACAGTATATTTAGGATAATCCTTCATATACTCTTTTGGAGTTTTATTTATTTGATATATAACAGTATTTACTCCTTCTGGATCAGTTATACTAAAATGTTTTCCTTGCCATGTTTCCATATAATTTACACCTCATTTCTATGTACAATCCATAGTTTGTCTTTTGTTGCATCACTATCTTTAATTATAGCCACTTTAAAGGTTTTTGTCAATAGTTTTGTTAAATTATGTAAAGTTTATACTATGTTTTGACATTTTTAATCATTTCTTGGATTAAATGTTGACATATCTTTTAGTTTTTTAAACATTTCTTGCTCATCAAGCTCCAATTTTTTAGGAACCATTATTTTAACTTCTGCAACTAAATCTCCTCTACCACCTTTGCCATCTTTATAACCTTTACTAGGTATTCTTATTTTTTCGCCGCTCTGTATTCCTTGTGGTATATAGACTTTCGTTTCTCCATCTATTGTTTTTAAATCAACTCTTGTTCCTAATGCAGCTTCCCAAGGTGAAAGTTTTAAATCTGTACACAAATCACTTCCATATAATTTAAATATCTTATTTTCTTCAATATTTATTTTTATAAGTAAATCTCCATTTTTTCCGCCATTTATACCCTTTTTTCCTTGTCCAATAAGTCTTATTTTTTCGCCATTTCTTATTCCTTCTGGTATTTTGACTTCAAATGTTTTCATTTTGCCTTCTATTGTTCTTAAAGAGATTTTTTTCTCTAATCCATAAAAAGCATCTTCAAGACTAACTCTTATCTCTGTTTCTATGTTTTCTCCTTTTATTGGATTCTTTTTTATTACTTCTTCTTCTCTATTCTTTTCTATATCTCCTAAAAACATACTAAATATATTTTTTCCTTTAAAGTTTTGATAATTTTTAGTATTGTTTCTAGAGTTCCATATTCTATCATATTTTCTTTTAGATGCAGGTGTTGATAGTGTTCTATATGCTTCATTTATATCTTTTATTTTTTCTTCTGCTAAATTATCTCCAACATTTAAGTCTGGATGATTTTTCTTTACTGCAATTCTATATGCTGATTTTATTTCATCTATTGAAACTCTGCTTGTTTCTAAGCCGAGTATTTTATAGTAATCTTTATATTTCATTTAACATCCTCCTACAAAATTAGGTAGGTATATTATATCATAAAATGTAAAAAAATCCATAGATTTTATGGACTTTTTTATATTTTATAATAATTTATTTTACTGAACTGTAATAATTTATTAACGTCTAAAAGCTAAATCAATTACTCTATCAAGTAATTCTGAATACTCAACACCAACCTGTTCAAAAAGTTTTGGATACATACTAATACTAGTAAAACCAGGTAATGTATTTATTTCATTTATATACACTTTTCCAGTACCATTCTCTATAAAGAAATCAACTCTTGACAATCCTTTTCCATCAATAGCCTTAAATGCTTTTATCGCTAACTTTCTAATCTCTTCTGATTTATCATCAGATATTTCAGCAGGAATCAATGTTTTAGACTCTTGATTTTTATATTTAGCATCATAACTATAAAATTCATCAGCAGCAATAATTTCACCAACACATGAACTTGCAACATCCTCATTCCCTAAAACTGCACATTCAACTTCTCTTCCATCAATGCCTTGTTCTATTAATATTTTCTTATCAAATTTTGATGCTTCTACTATTGCATTTTTCAATTCTTCTAAATTACTAGCTCTACTAATTCCAACACTTGAACCAGAATTTGATGGTTTTACAAACATTGGAAAATTCAATTTTTCTGTTACTAAATCTGAAACTTCATTTAATTCCATTATTTTTTCATTAAAACTATCATCTACATAAATATATTTATCATCGCATTTTCTAATATAAACATATTTAGTTTGATTTATTTCAGCTTTATCGAAAATAATTTTTGTATAAACCTTATCCATTCCAATACTTGAAGCTAATACACCACAACCAACATAAGGAATTTTTAATAATTCGAATAAACCTTGAATTGTTCCATCTTCTCCATACAAACCATGTAAAACTGGAAAAATAACATCCATCTGTTTTATATATTCAACAATATTTTCAATTTGTTCTTTATCATCTATTTTTATCTCTCCATCAGCTTGCATCTTAACTTTAAACCAATTTCCATTTTCATCTATAAATATTGGAAATATCTCATATTTTTCTTTGTTTAAATTTCTAATTACAGAGGCTCCCGATACACAAGAAACCTTGTTTTCTGTTGACATACCCCCAAATATAACACCTAATTTTTTCATTTTCATTACCTACTTTCATATTTATAAAATCAATTACATTATATACAATCTAGAAATTATTTTATTAAATTTTCAACAATATTAAAGAATTTCATTCCATTAGAAGCCTTAAACAACACACTATCACCATTTTGTGCATTTTCTCTAATAAATTTTTCAATTTGCTCCTTATTATCAAAATAAAAAACTTTTTCCTTTGGCATACCTTCTTTTTTAGCCATATTGACAATATATTTAGCACTATCTCCACAGCAAACTAAAATATCAATCTTATTTTTAACGACTTCTTTACCAACTTTTTCATGAAGTTCCTTTGAATATTCTCCAAGTTCAAACATATCTCCTAATACAGCTATTTTTCTCTTTGCATTCAAACCACTTAAATATTTTAAAGAAGCTTGCATTGATTCAAAGCTTGCATTATAACTATCATTTATAATAGTAACTCCATTTTTTAGTTCTGTTATATCCATTCTCTTTTTAGTTAATTCAAAGGTTTTTATTCCATTTTCTATTTGTTCTTTACTTAATCCTAACAATGTACCAACAGTTGCAGCACATAGAGCATTATATACAAAATGTATTCCTCCAACAGGGACTTTAACATTAAATTTTTCTCCCTTTATGTTGCAAACAAATTCACTCTCATTTTCATTTAAAACAATATTTTCAGCTGTTACTTCTGACTCGTTTTCAATTCCATATGTATGTATCTCTACATCTTTATTTTCCAAATAAAATTTATGTAATAAATCATTGTCATTATTTATAACTAATACTTTTTTGTCCATTCCTTCTAAAATTTCTAATTTAGCTTTTAATATATTTTCTCTTGAACCTAAATTTCCTATATGTGATGTTCCTATGTTTGTAATAACTGAAATTGTTGGTTTTGCAATTTTAGTTAATTTACTTATTTCTCCAAAATGATTCATTCCCATTTCTATTACTGCTGCTTCTTGGTCCTTTAAATTAAATATTGTAAATGGCAATCCTATATTATTATTATTATTTCCTTGTGTTTTTAATGTTTTATATTTTTGTGATACAACATTTGCTATTATATCTTTTGTGCTTGTTTTTCCAACACTTCCAGTTACACCAATAACAGGAAAATCTTTTCCAAATAGCATTCTTCTATATGTTGCAATATCAGCAAGTGCTTCTATTGTATCTTCTACTACTATTATATTTTCATTTTGGTATTTTTCTAAATTTTCTTTTGAAAAGTCTATTCCTTGTAATATTACTGTACTTGCACCATTTTCAAATGCGTTTTTCCATAATGTATTTCCATCAAAGTTTTCGCCTTTTATTCCTATGTATGCATCTCCTTCTTTTATTATTCTTGTATCTCTACAAAATTCATTTATTTCTTCTTCTTCATTTCCTTGTATCAGTTTTCCTTTTGTTGCTTGTAATATTTCCTTTATTTTCATATGTTATCACCTCATTTTTTCTTGATAGATTATATGCTTTTTTTTATTTTTTTGCAATTGTTTTCTTTTAATTTATAAAAAAAATAGTTACTGGATAATAGTTTTGAGACATTATGCTTTTAAAATCCATTGTCCCCCTAATGGCATATATTATTTATAAGTATGTCCTGTTCATTACATTCAAAAAAAAAATCTAAAATAAAAAACTGAGCCTCTCTCACTCCGGCCAAACTGTATATATGTATATGATTTTAGAATTTTTGAATGTGATTGGAACAATATTAAAATTTCTTAAAAAATCAATGGAAAGAGTTCACAAAGTGGAAGGGTGCCATTGATTTTTTTAGAAATTCTTATGTTGTGTATTGAAACCGAAAAAATTATCAAATCATATACATATATACAATTTTCCGTGAGCATTCCTCAGTTTTTTATTTAAAATTTTCTATTTTTCACTCCAATCAATCGACATACTTATAAATAATATATGCCATTAGGGGGACAATGGATTTTAAAAGCACAATGTCTCAAAACTATTATCTAGTAACAGAAAAAATACAAACACAATATAAAATTAAATTCTATATTATATTTGTATTTATTTATATATTAATTTTCTTCTATTATCTTCTCTATCTCTTCCCTTGTTAAATGAGTTATCTCTATTATTTGCTTAACTTCCATTCCTATTTTTAACAATTCCTTTGCTATTTGTACACTACTTTCTTTTGTATCTTTATCTATGTCTGTTTTTTAATCCACAATTTGTGAATTTAAAGAAATTATATTCATTATTCGTGGATTTGTCAATACAAATTCCACGTTTTGTGAAACAATGAAATAACGTATAGGTTAAAGCCAAAAACATTTAATTTATAAACTTTTTCTTTAAATTTGATAAACTTCTTTTAACCAATACGTTGTTATATATAATATTTTTAGAGGTGGTAAAATGGAACTATACGAAAAAATTAGAAATATACGTGAACGTCAAGAAATAAAGCAAAAAGAAATGGCAAAATACTTACACATGCAACCAACAACATATAATGCATATGAAAATGGAAAAAGAGCAATAACAGCAGATATACTAAAAAATATATGCTTAATATTAAAAGTCAGTTCAGATGAATTACTTGAAATAAACATCAAAAAACCTTATAATGATTTAAATGATGAAAACAGTTTAATATTAGAAAAGATAAAAAGAGGATTATTAACTATTCAAAAAAGCGAAAAAAATGCATAATTAAAGGCCAGAATTTTCTGACCTTTTTTGCTACATTGTGTTTAATTATTAGCAACTAAAATAACTTTTCATACATTATTAATAAACTACTTATTTTCAACTGAACGATTTGCTATTTCTATCGCCTTAGTAACTATATTTCCACAATCTCTTGAAGAAACACTTGCCCAACTTCCACCATCTTGTTTAACTTGATCATAAACACCTAATTCTTTGGCAATTTCTTCTCTCAAATTTTCAGATATTAGTTTACTATTTCTAGACATAACATTCTCCTTACTGATAAAACCAAATTAAGTTTTATCAATATTATTATCTGCAAAAAAATTAAATTTATTTTAGTAAATTTTTGATATTTTTTATTTTTTTTAGTAGTAAATTCATTTATCTCATGATATACTATAATAGACAATTTAAAGGAGAAATTTATGGAAGTAAAAGAAGAAGAAAATAATATAATAGAAACAACATCAGAAAATGATACAGTCGAAACCACATCTATTGAAAATAAGGAAACCAAAATAAACAAAGAATTCAAACCACTAAATGAATCTCAAAACAATCAAAAAGAAAAATCAGATGTACTAATAATTTTTGGAATTTTATGTTCAATCTTCATATTATTAACAATAATAATTTTTTGTACATTTTCATTAATCAATATAAAAAGCACTACAATTGCAAAAGGTGTATATATAAAAAATATAGATGTTTCAGGCTTAACAAAATCAGAGGCAACACAAAAAATATCAGCATATATAAATTCTGTAATTCCAGAAGAAATTAAATTAATACATAATGATTTTGAAACATCACTTTCAACATCACAATTATCAATATATTTTAACACAGAAGAAGCTGTTGATATTGCATATAACATTGGAAAAAAAGGTAATATTTTTCAAAGGAATCTAACTATTTTAGAGGCTCTTTTCTCTAAAACAAATATAGACCCTGGATTTGCAATTGATGAAGAACAATTAAAAAATGACCTATCTGACATTTCATCAAAGCTTCCTGATAAAGTAATTGAAAGTAGTTGCTACATTGATGGAAATAACCTAGTAATCACAAAAGGAAAATCCGGTCAAATAATAAAAATTAATGAATCAGCAAATTATATTAAACAACAAGTAAATGCATTAAATATTAAAGACAATCCATTAGAATTAATTACAACAACTTCATCACCAACAGAAATAAATTTAGATGCTATATATAATGAAGTTCACAAAGAGCCAATAGATGCTTACTACACACAAAATCCTTATGTTATACACCCAAGTGAAAATGGTACAGACTTTGCAATATCATTAGATGAAGCCAAAAATTTATTAACAGAGGAAAAAGATGAATATATTATTCCTTTAAAAACATTATATCCAAATGTGACAACAAATATGATAGGAACAGAAGCTTTCCCAGATTTATTATCTGAATTTTCAACAAGATATTCAGCAAGTAATAGAAATCGTACAACAAATTTAATATTAGCTGCAAACAAAATAAATGGCACTGTTCTAATGCCTGGCGAAACTTTTTCATATAATAAAATAGTTGGAGAAAGAACAATACAAGCTGGATACAAAGAAGCTCCAATTTATGTATCTGGCAGAGTAGAAGATGGTATAGGTGGTGGAATTTGTCAGATAACAACTACATTATACAATGCTGTATTATATGCTAATTTAGATATTGTAGAAAGAAGTAATCATCAATTCGTACCTTCTTATGCAGGTGCAAGTAGAGATGCCACTGTTGTATATGGTGCAATTGACTTTAAATTTAAAAATAATAGAGATTATCCTATAAAAATTATTTGTTCTGTTTCTAATGGAATAGCTAATTTTAAAATTTTTGGATTGAAATCTGATAATGATTATCAAGTTGTAATAACTTCTAGAATTACCGGTACAACTTCAAATGCAATTTATTCAGAAGCTTATAAAACTTTAAAGAAAAATGGTAATGTTGTTAGTACTACATTACTTTCAAAAGATACATATAAAAGACATTAAAAACCTGGATTTGGGGACGGAGGAAAAAAACAGTTTTTATAATATATATTTAAAAACTGTTTTTTTCCTCCGTCCCCAAATCCAGGTTTTTACATTGTCAAAGTTCCATTAGGAGTATTAGTAATAATCAAAATATCCTCTTCTCTCCCATTTTCAGCATTTATATAAACTAAAAACTCTTTATCATCAACTTTTCCTTTAAATTCATAGCACAAAATTTCAGTTTTAAATTCAGTTGGAATAATAGCCAATCCATCAGAAGCAATTTGTAAATCCTTATTCAATGTTTTCTTTGCAGATTCTTTGCTAATTTTAACATTAGATGTATCCCTTTGAGTATGATTATTTAAATACCCAGTTGTCTCAATACCCAAAACTTCACCATTATCTAATGCAACTTTAACTTTAATTAAATCAGAATAAACAACAACATCATTTTGAACATATGCATAATTTATAGTAACAATCCCATCTTGTTTTAAATAATAAGTTTCCTTCATATTCACAAAACCATGATTGTTTAAGAATTCTTTTCCCTTAACATTTGCCTCTTCCTGAGAAATAATTTCAGAATTAACATCTCTATTAGAATTCATGTAAACAATATGTCCACCCTTTTTAGAAATTGATATGCTAATACTATTTTCCGAATTTGTTTTTACTGAAAAATTATATTCAGGTATTGTTGCATTTTCTGAAAAGTCTAAACTTTCAATATTTTGCACATTATCTTTACCTATAAAATCAATAGCCTTTTGTTTTGCTATATCTTCATCAATATCATCACCTGTTAGTCCTTTTTTCTCTCCATTTGTAATATGTTCAGAAAAGGCACCATCATATATTAAACCAGAATATTGATGAAAGTTTTCTTCTAAATTACTAAATCCGTCCATTGAACTTGTACTAACTTGTTGTGCAAATGCGGTAGTTCCTTTATTTGTGAGTTCATCCCATTTAATTCTTCCAGAATTTATATCATCTGATAATTGATTTAAAGTATTTTCTAATTCAACACTATAATTGTGTAAATCTTTTAGATTTTTTAAATCCTCATCTGACAGACTTTCATTATAAATATTTTTTCTTGATAATGAATAACTATAATCACTAACTTGATTTAAAAATTTCTCTGTATTTGCTAATTCTTGGCTTTCAATTGGCAATTGAGACAAATATGCTTGTGCCAGATTAGCTTCTCTCCACACATTTGTTAACGTTTCTGCACCATGTTCTGGTGTACTTGAAATTAATGATTTTGCTAGATATGTCTCTACATTTTGTACATAATCTACAACTTCATAAAATGCCATATTATACGTGTTTTGTGATGCTGTTTTTGTTTCATTTTTATTGTTTACTATTACAGAAATCAAGCCTCCTACAACAACAATAAATACTACAATTGCAGCTATAATATATGCTTTATTTACTTCTACTTTTTTCATTTCCACTTTTCTCATAAAACTTTCATTCCCTTCTATTTACAAAATCTGTGTTTTCCAATAGTTTTAATTAATGGTCTAGACCAAATCCACTTATTGGTAGCAGTAGATGGATTAAAATAATACACACAACCACCAGTAGGATCCCATCCATTCATAGCGTCTTGTGCAGCCTTATATACTGTTGAGCCCTCACTTATAGCTGCATTTATTTGTCCATCTGATACAGCCGTGAATGCACCTGGCTGATAAATTACACCTGATATACTATTTGGAAATCTTGAATCTTTAACCCTATTCAAAATAACCGCACCAACTGCAACTTGCCCTTCATATGGTTCGCCTCTTGCTTCACCATTTATTGCTCTTGCCATTAGTTGAATATCTGATGTACTTGTTGTTTTTGCTAATGAAACATTGTTTATAGTTCCTTTATCCACAATAAATATACAAATTGTGGATAATATTATAAAAATTATTGTTAAAATTATTTTTAAATATTTTTTCACATTATCACCCTTTAATAAAATTTTCATTTATATTTTTTACATTTTTTTTAATATTATACAAATTTATAAAAAACATTGCCAATCAAATAATATATATGCTAAAATTAATATACTAAAATGTAACCAAAAAATATAAGGAGCAATTCATGAAAAAAATTTTAATTTTTTACGCATCATATGGAGGAGGTCATTTAAACGCCGCAAAATCCATAAAAGAATGCATAGATAACAATTATAATAACTGTGAAACAGAACTAATAGACTGCATGAAATACGTAAATAAACCAATAGAAATAGTTACAACAGCAGCATACAGAGAAATGGCAAAAAAAATGCCATGGGCTTGGGGAAAAATATACTCAGACTCACAAAAAGGTCCATTAGCACACATATCATCAAAATCAAATCAACTTTTAGCAATAAAACTTCTAAAACTTTTGAGAGAAAAACAACCCGATTTAATAATCTCAACACATCCATTTGGAAGTCAAATGTGTGCGTACTTAAAAAGAAAAGAAAAGATATCAGCAAAAATTGCAACAATAATGACAGACTTCTCACCACATGATCAATGGCTTGTTGAAAACGAAAATACAGATTATTTCTTTGTTGCTCATGATAAAATGAAAGAATATTTAATGTCAAAAAATATTCCAGAAAGCAAAATTTTTGCAACAGGAATACCTATCTCTTCTAGATTTTTAAAAACATATAATAGAGAAGAGATACTCAAAGAATTTGATTTAAAAGAAAATAAAAAAAATATTCTATTTTTTGGTGGTGGTGAATTTGGTCTTGGAAAAGCCAGAACTGTCGAAATTTTTAATAATCTAGTTAAAAATTTTAATGATATCCAAGTAATTGCCATTGCCGGAAAAAATGAAAAAATGAAATCTGAATTTGAAAAAATTGTTGAAGAAAATAATAAACAAGAATTTGTAAAAGTATTAGCATTTACAAATAAAGTACCTGAATTAATGTCAATTTCTGATTTAGTTATATCTAAACCAGGTGGTTTGACAACTTCTGAAAGTTTAGCTTCAAATTTACCTATGATTATTATTAACCCTATTCCTGGGCAAGAAGAAGAAAATGCCGAATTTTTAGAAAGCAAAGGCACAGGTATCTGGCTTAGAAAAAATGATTCTTCTCGTGAAGTTTTAAAAAGTATTATTGATGATTCTACAAAATTAAAAGAAATGAAAAAAAATACTGAGCAATTAGCAAAAAAACATTCTACTGATGATATTTGCAATGTCCTTTTAGAAACATTTTCTCAAAGATAAATATATAACTGTCTAAAAATAAATAGAAAATATAATTTGAAAATACTGTTATTAAAACTAAATATTTTAATATTGGTTTTTTTAAAACCAATCATTCTATTCCTGAAAGTTTAGGAATTATTATTAATTCTCCTAACGGACGAATTGTTTCAACAGGTGACTTTAAGTTTGATTTAACACCTGTAGGAGATCCTGCTGATTTCCAAAAAATGTCGTTTTTAGGTGAAACTGGTGTTACTTTATTATTAAGCGATTCTACCAATGCTGAAGTTCCTACTTTTTCTAAAAGTGAAAAGCAAGTAGCATATGCTGTTCAAGAAGAATTTAGAAAAACTGAAGGACGTTTAATTGTAGCAACTTTTGCTTCCAATGTTCACCGTGTCCAACAAATCGTAGAAGCAGCAGTTAAATTTAATCGTAAAATTCTTGTTTTTGGTCGTTCAATGGAAAATAACATCCAAGTATCAAGACAAATGGGTTATATTAAAGCACCTGATTCTTTCTTTATCAGTAATAATGAAGCAAAAAAATTACCTGATAATGAAATCTTAATTCTATGTACAGGAAGTCAAGGAGAAGCTTTGGCTGCGTTAAGTCGTATTGCTAATGGAACACATAAATTCGTTAAAATCAAACCTGGAGATACTGTTGTCTTTTCATCAAGTCCAATTCCAGGAAATGAGAAGAACATTTCAAAGATCATGAATGAGCTGGCATTAAAAGGTGCACAGATCGTATTTGAAGATACACATGTTTCCGGTCATGCATGCCGTGAAGAATTAAGACTTATTTATGCACTGACGAAGCCGAAGTATGCAATCCCTGTTCATGGAGAATACCGTCATCTGATGCGTCATCGTGAACTTGCCATCGAGATGGGAATTCCAAAGGAGAATGCATTTGTATTGGCAGAAGGTGATGTTCTGGAGCTCAATAAGAGACAAGGAAAGATCGCTGGAAAAGTACAGGCAGGAGGAATCCTCGTTGATGGACTTGGTGTCGGAGATGTTGGTAACATCGTATTGAATGACCGTAAGTTACTGTCTCAGAATGGATTGATCATTGCAACAGTTACTCTGCAGAAACATGGCAATATGATCCTGGCAGGTCCAGATATCGTATCTCGTGGGTTTGTATATGTCAGAGAATCAGAATCTTTGATGGAAGGTGCAAGAGATGTTGCAAGAGATGCGGTAGAGGAATGCTTAGAACGTAATATCACAGACTGGGCAAGGATCAAGACGAAGATCAAAGACGAGCTTAGTAATTACATTTGGAAGAAGACAAAGCGTAATCCAATGATCCTGCCGATCATTACAGAGGTTTAAGATGAGTCTTTCAGAAGAGAAGAAGTTCTTTCATTCCGAAGGATGGCAACTGTTTTTTAGGACATTAAGCAGAGTATTTTTAATCTGTGCGATTTTCTGTATTTTCTATGGGGCGTATTTTGTGGCAGAACAGACATTTTCGAATCAGCCATATAATGCACAAAGCCATAAGAAAGTAACGGTCATTGTTACACAGAATGAGTCAGATGAGAAAGTTGCCGAAACCCTTGTTTCAAAGAAGCTGATCTATGGAAAGACTAGATTTGTGATCCGCAAATATTTCTCAAAATACAAAGATAAGTCGTTTATTTCAGGGACATATGAATTTACACAGTCTCAGGGAATGGATGACATTATGGGTATTTTATGCGGAGATCATGTATCAGAGGAGATCATACAATGATAGTGGATTTAAATATCACAGAATATATCCGCTCATTGATGAAAGAAGAGAAGAACGATTTAAGCCATATTGAATCAGAGGCCAGAGTCAATCATGTTCCGATCGTCAAACCAGAGACGAAGGAACTCTTAAGGACTCTGGTCCTTTTAAAGAAACCGATGAAGATCTTAGAAGTCGGAGCAGCAGTGGGATTTTCTTCTCTTTATATGAACAGTTACCAGCCGGAAGGCGGAACGATCATCACAATTGAGCGAAATGAAAAAAGAATCAAGAAAGCAAAAGAGAACATCAAAAATCAGGGAAAAGAAGAACAGATCACCTTACTAGAAGGAGATGCGATCGAAATCTTAAAAGGACTTGATGGAAGTTTTGATCTTATTTTTGTAGATGCAGCCAAGGGACAGTATATTCATTTCCTTGATGATGTACTAAGACTTCTGGCACCAGAAGGTGTGCTGGTTTCAGATAACGTACTTCAAGACGGAGACGTTGCCAGATCACGTTATGCGATCGAGCGAAGAGACCGCACCATTCATAAACGAATGAGAGACTATTTATATACGATCAAGAATCACCCACAGTTAGAGACAACGATCCTTCCGGTAGGTGATGGCGTAGCAATCAGTATCAAGATGGGAGAAAGTAATGAGAGACGTTGAATTATTAATTCCGGCAAGTAACTTGGAAGTATTAAAAGTTGCTGTGTTATATGGAGCAGATGCCGTTTATATCGGTGGAGAGATGTATGGACTACGTGCCAAAGCAAAGAATTTCTCTATGGAAGATGTTAAAGAAGGAATTGAATTTGCACATAAACACGGAGTGAAAGTTTATATCACTGCTAATATCGTGGCACACAACGAAGATTTAGAAGGAATCCGCAAATATTTTGAAGAATTAAAAGAGATCAAACCAGATGCACTGATCATCTCAGATCCTGGAGTTTTTATGATCGCAAAAGAAGTTTGTCCAGATATTGACCGCCACATCAGTACACAGGCAAACAGTACCAACTATGCAACATACAAGTTCTGGTATGATCAGGGAGCGAGCCGTGTCGTATCTGCAAGAGAATTATCTCTGGAAGAGATCAAAGATATCCGTGCTCATATCCCAGATGATATGGAAATCGAATCATTTATTCATGGTGCTATGTGTATCTCTCATTCCGGAAGATGCCTGCTAAGTAACTACTTTACAGGAAGAAATGCAAACAGCGGAGAATGCACACATCCTTGCAGATGGAAATACTCTGTGATGGAACAGACAAGACCAGGAGAATATATGCCAGTGTATGAAAATGAACGTGGAACATATATTTTCAACTCCAAAGACTTGAATATGATCGAATATATCGATCAGATCTTAGATGCGGGAATCGACAGCTTGAAGATCGAAGGACGTATGAAGACAGCTCTTTATGTAGCAACGGTTGCAAGAACTTACAGAAAAGCAATCGATGACTGCAAGGAATCCGTAGAAAAATACAGAGCAAATATGGATTACTACAAAGAAGAGATCGCAAAATGCACATACCGTCAGTTTACAACAGGATTTTATTTTGGAAAGACAGACGAAACTTCTCAGATATATGACAGCAATACGTATATTAAGAACTGCACATACATCGGAATCGTTCAGGGACATAATGACAAAGGATATGCACTCTTAGAACAGAAGAATAAATTCTCTGTCGGAGAGACGATCGAAGTTATGATCCCAGACGGAACAAACAAAGAAGTTATAGTGAAAGCGATCGAAGATGAAGACGGAAGACCAATGGAATCCGCCCCACATCCAAAACAGATGATCTATGTTGATTTTGGAGAAGAGATTAAAGAAGGATATCTGCTTCGAAGAAGAGAAGAAGTCGAAGAAGAGAATTAAGATAAGATCGGCAAAAACTTCAGAATAGAAATGGAAAAGCACTTTTCTAAGCAAAGTATCATAGTA
>ERZ773143.1642-NODE-1642-length-18895-cov-5.773089_pt1 | contig 18895 bp, 19 predicted proteins | sample MGYA00580852_ERZ773143 | MGnify/ENA primary metagenome ERZ773143 (study PRJEB29015, sample SAMEA2737853) | human gut metagenome | biome: human gut; feature: human-associated habitat; material: faeces | place: China | collected 2012 ... | reverse complement strand
TTTCGTGCCGCTTCGTCAATCTCGGCGCAATACTGTCTTACGTACACCCAGCTATCGCGCGGAATGCCTTTTCTTTTGTTTTACAGCGCGGTCCCCTTTTTCGGCACGAAAAAGGACTTCATATCCGCCCCTTCAAGCTCGAGCAGCTTGATCTTTTTGTCGACGCCGCCTGCGTAGCCAGTCAGGCTGCCGTTTGCGCCCACCACGCGGTGGCAGGGGATGATGAGCGAAATATCGTTGTGCCCCACCGCGCCGCCGACGGCCTGCGCAGACATGTGCGTTAGGCCCTGCTTTTCCGCCAGCTTTCGCGCAAGCGCGCCGTAGGTCGTCGTTTTGCCATAGGGAATTTCCAGCAGCAGCGCCCATACTGCCTGCTGGAATGCCGAACCCACGGGGTGGAGCGGCGGCGTGAAGTCCGGCTCGCGGCCCGAAAAGTAGATATCAAGCCAGCGCTTGGCCTCGCACAAAACAGGCGTCTCGCTCTCGGCATACTCTTTTGGCAGCGTGCGGGCAAAATATTTCTGCCCGTCGAACCACAGGCCCGTCAAGCCCTCTTCGTCCGCCGCAAGCAGGATGCCGCCGAGCGGCGAATCATAATGCTGGGTGTAAGTCATCGTCCTCGCCTCATTTCTTCTCTTTCGGCGCGTAATCGTGCAGCTCGGGGATCGCACCGCCGGACACCGCCCAGAGGTACAGGCTCGCCACGCTGCCATAGGGCGAAAAGCGGCGGCGGTATTTTTCAAACAGCCTGCGGTCGATCTTCCGGTGGTGGTACACCATGCGCAGTCCCCGCTGGATGGCAAGGTCATCGTAGCTCAGCACGTCCGGCCGCTGCATGCAGAAGAGCAGGATCATCTCCGCCGTCCACACGCCGATGCCCTTGAGGGACGAAAGCTCCCGGATAGCCTCCTCGTCGCTTTTTTGCCAGATACCTTCTAAATCGAATGCGCCGGCGTGGACCTTTTCGGCAAAATCCGTGATGTACTCCGCCTTTTTGAACGTCATGCCGAGCGACTGGAGCTTGGGAACGCCCGCGGCGAGGACCGTCTCGGCGTTGACCTCGCCGAGTGCCGACAGCATCCGCTGCCAGATCGTCTCCTGTGCCTTGGTCGAGATCTGCTGGCCGACGATGTGGTGCACGACGGCGGAAAAGAGGTCAGTATCCACTTTTCTCTCGACATGGCCGATGCGGTCGATGACCTCGGCCATGCGCTTATCCTTCTTTTTAAGATAGTCGGTCTCCTCTTCCCCGTAGGCAAAATACATTGAGCTTCCTCCCCGCCGCGTCATCTAAAACGTATGTTCTATATATTATATGGTGCCATTTTCTTTCTGTCAAGCGTGCAAGCTTTTGTAACGGACTATCGAAAAAATTTTCGAAGCCCTCTTGACTGAAAGTGCACTTTAAGTTGTAGAGTATCAGTGAACTTTAAGAACAACAAGTTTTTTCAGGAGGAATGTCTCATGAACAAGCCTTATATCGTATGCCACATGATGACCTCGGTCGACGGACGTATCGACTGCGCCATGACCGAGCACCTACCCGGCGTGCAGGAATATTACGACACGCTCGACGCGCTGGACGCGCCCACACGTATCAGCGGCCGCGTGACCGCGGAGCTCGAAATGGCGCTGCCCGGAAAGCTTGAGGCCAAGACCGCCGAAGCACTTGGCAAGGAGGCCTTTTCCAAGGCCGCCGACGTCGAGGGCTACGAGATCGTCGTTGACACCCACGGCACGCTCCTCTGGGGTGAGAGCGCCGAAGACGAGCGTCCGCTGCTCATCCTGACGAGCGAGCAGGTCAGCAAGGAGTACCTTGCGTATCTCAACGGCAAGCGCATCTCGTGGATTGCCTGCGGCAAGGAACACGTCGACTTGAAGCGCGCGTGCGAAATTCTCGCCGCGGAGTTTGACGTCAAGAGAGCCGCCGCGGTCGGCGGCGGACACATCAACGCAGGCTTCCTCGCCGCAGGGCTACTCGACGAGGTCAGCATTCTGATCGGCGCCGGCATCGACGGCCGCGGCGGCATGCAGAGCGTGTTCGACGGCCTGCCGATGGAGCGCGGCGTCACGCCGCTCAAGCTCACGAGCGTGCAGCAGTACGGCAGCGGCGCGGTCTGGCTGCGCTACAATGTGGAAAACTAAAGCAGAGGAGGCTTTTTAACATGAAGTACGAAAATAAAGAAGCATTTGAACAGGTCAACATGTTCGGCACCGGCACGCCGAACACCGCTTACTCCAAGTTTTTCATCGGCGATGCGTTCTTAAATCCTCTGACTGACCCGAAAGGCAGCCTCTTCGCCGCGAACGTGACCTTCGAGCCCGCCTGCCGCAACAACTGGCACATCCATCACGCGACTTCCGGCGGCGGACAGCTCCTTCTCTGCACCGCGGGCGAGGGCTGGTATCAGGAAGAGGGCAAGGACGCCGTCAGCCTGCACGAGGGCAGCGTCATCATGATCCCCGCGAACGTGAAGCACTGGCATGGCGCGAAAAAGGACAGCTGGTTCAGCCACATCGCCGTTGAAGTCCCCGGCAAAAACTGCCGGAACGAGTGGTGCGAGCCGGTCTCGGACGAAGAGTACAATAAGCTGTAATCAGAGGCAATTTCCATGATCTTAAACGAAACTTATACGCTCGAAATCGGCCTGAGCATCCCCAAGCTCGGCCTTGGCACCTGGTTCATCGACGACGATCAGGCCGCCGAGGCCGTCCGCACCGCCGTGAAGCTCGGCTACCGCCTCATCGATACCGCGCAGGCCTACGGCAACGAGCGCGGCGTGGGCGAGGGCGTGCGCACCTGCGGCGTTCCGCGCGAGGAGCTTTTTGTCGCCAGCAAGGTGGCCGCGGAGCTCAAGACCTATGACGAGGCCAAAAAGTCCATCGACGAAACGCTCGAGAAGATGGGCCTTGACTACCTTGACCAGATGATCATCCACTCTCCCCAGCCGTGGAACCAGTTTCGCGTGGAAAAGCGCTATTCTGAAGAAAATAAAGCCGTCTGGCGCGCGCTCGAGGATGCGCAAAGCGAGGGCAAGGTCAGAGTCATCGGCGTGTCGAACTTTCTGCGCGACGACCTTGAAAATCTGCTCTCCGACTGCCGCGTAAAGCCGATGGTCAACCAGATCCTGCTGCACATCAGCAACACCGACCTCGCGCTGCTCGACTACTGCCGCGAGCAGGGCATCCAGATGGAGGCCTACTCCCCCATCGCCCATGGCGAGGCGCTCAAGAACCCCGCCATCGCGGAGATGGCGAAAAAGTACGGCGTCAACGCCGCGCAGCTGTGCATCCGCTATGTCATCGAGCTCGGCGCGGTCGCGCTGCCGAAGACGGCCAACCCCGACCACATGGCGAGCAACGCCGCCGTGGACTTCACCATCTTGAGTGAGGACATGGAGACGCTCAAGCACACGGACCGCATCGCCGACTACGGCGAGTTCAACATCTTCCCCGTCTTCAGCGGCAAGCCGCTCGCGTAACGAACGCAAAAGGAAAAGGAGAGAACGCAGCAGCGTCCTCTCCTTTTTTTACAAAAGCATGCAGAAACCGATCTGCATACAGAGCCATCTTTCAAAAAGCCTCTTATTTCTTCTCTTCCTCGCGCACAAACATCATCAAAAAGCTGACTGCGAGCAGCAGGCAGGACACCCAGATGCCCTTTTCGGCAAAGCGCGCCGTCAGGACGCTGCCAAGCCCCGCGCCGACGGCAAAAATACCGATGACGCCAAAATACGTCAGTGCCTTTTTCAGCACCTCGCGGTCGTGCGTGTGGAAGTAGACGCACAGCGCCTCGGTGCCGCTGCGCATGTTGCCGATGCACATGGTGCTTGCGTAGGCGTGGCCGCGCACCTTGCGGAAGGTCTGCACCTGCATCGCGCAGACGAACGAGACGAGCGCGTTTGCAAAGGTGTTGACCTCCTGCGGCAGGAAGCCGACAAAAAACAGCAGCACGATCTCGACCAGAATGATGAGCTGGCGCCAGTGCACCTTTTCCATGCACTTATAGCGGCGGTGGACGCATTCCGCCACAAAAATGCCCGCCATAAACGAGATCAGCGGCACAAAATAGCGGAAAACACCTGCCCAGTCACCTGCAAAAAGGTGTGTGCTCATCAGCACGATGTTGCCCGTCTGCGCGTTGGCAAACACCTTGTCGCGGCAGCAATAGGTATAGGCGTCCTGCAATCCGCCGGATAAAATGATAAACGCGGACATCAGGAACGAATCGGACATCTGCCCGTGCGGTCGATCAAGCTGCATGGTTACATTTTGGCTCCTGTTCGTTAAAATTCCGCCATGATTATACGGCGGTGGCCGCGCTTCGTCAAGTGGCTTTTGCATCGAGCCGCGCGGTGTATCTGCGGATGCACGCCGCAGCGTAAACGGCGGTGACAAGCTCCGTGATGGGCATGGCGAACCAGAGCGAATCCGCGCCCGCAAGAAGCGGCAGCATCAGGATCAGGGCACCGCTGATGACGAGTCCGCGCGCGACCGACACGATAAACGCCGCCTTCGGCTGTAAGATGGCCTGGAAATAATAATACGTCGAGAAGATGTTGAACGGCAGCAGCAGGAATGAGATCGCATACGCGCGGATGATGGCCGGGGCCATCGCCAAGATCGTCTCCGTCGGGCTCATAAAAATGTGGATGTAGAGATTCGGGCACGCCACGCTCGGCACCGTCCAGAAAACGCCGAAAAATACGACCGTCCACAGCGCATATCGCAGCGTCTCGCGGATGCAAGCCTCTTTCCCCGCGCCGAAATTCGTCGAAATGATGGGCTGGGATGCCTGTCCGACGCTGTACGCGCAGCACTGGACAAATGTGCTGACGTTGATGATGGGGCCGTAGATCGCGAGCGCGTCCGAGCCGAGGTATTGCATGATCTGGCGGTTGAAGAGCACCGTCAGAATACCCATCGCCATGTCGATAAAGAAGCTCGAAAAGCCCGTGACGGTGATCTTCCACAGCTTGCGCGCAAGCCTCTTTGGTTTCACGAGGCGCAGCGTGTTCTTCCTGCTCGCAAAGTGTGTCAGCATCACGAGGAACGACACCGCCGAGCCCAGCGCCGTGGCAAGACCCGCGCCGTAAACGCCCATATCGCATGGGAAGACGAAGAACCAGTCGCCGAACACATTGAAGATGCCGCCCGACAGCACACCAAGCGTCACAAGTGCGGGCGCGCCGTCGTTGCGCAGAAATGCCGCGAGCATCTGATTGAAGAGGAACAGTGGGAATACAACTTTAACGGGGATCATGTACCGCTGCGCGAGGGCGAGCAGCGTCTCATCCGTGCCGAAAAACATCAGAAGCGGACGCTCGAAGAGGATGAGCCCGACCCACGCGAGCGCCGCCAGAATGACCGAGCCGATGACCGCTGCGGTGAAATACTGCTCGTCCTCACCGTCGGCGCTCATGCCGCTGCCGCGCTTTGTGCTGAAGATCACGCTGCCGCCGATGCCCATGAGAAGTCCTAAACTGTAAATGATGTTCCACACCGGCGCGACCACAGCCAGCGCCGCCGTGCCGTCAGGCCCCTGATACTGCCCCACCATCGCCATATCGACGATGCCGTAGATGCTGGAGATCAGCGCGCTGCCGAACGCCGCCGACAAGTATTTGAAGTAAAGCGTTTTGATATTTCCACGCAAAAGGTCCATTGTCGTTTCCTCCTGTCAACAAAAAAAGCCGGATAAGGAACAGGCATTTCAGCCTGCGCCTTATCCGGCTGCCGTTTCTTTCGAACAGCGCGCCCTCCGAGCGAGCAAGAGGGACTATAGCACAAGGAAACAGCAATATCAAGCCGCGGCGATCCCCCTCCTTTTTCCTTTCTGAATTTTCCGTGGACAATTTCTTCCCGATGGGGTAACATCATAGAAAAAACAGGAAACGGAACACTTTTTCATGGACAAGTACAGCATCTTAAAGCAATATTACGGCCACAGCGCGTTTCGCGCGGGGCAGGAGGAACTCATCGACTCCATTCTCTCCGGGCGCGATGCGCTGTGCGTCATGCCGACGGGCGGGGGCAAGTCGCTCTGCTATCAGATCCCTGCACTGCTCCTGCCGGGCATCACGCTCGTCGTCTCGCCGCTCATCTCGCTGATGAAGGATCAGGTCGCAGCGCTCAAGAGCGCGGGCGTCCCCGCGGCGTACATCAACAGCTCACTGACAGGCGAGCAGATCCGCACGGTCTACGCCCGCACGCGCAAGGGTGCCTACAAGCTCATCTACGTCGCGCCCGAGCGGTTGGAAACGAACAGCTTTTTATCGCTGATGCAGGAGATGGACGTGTCGTTTCTCGCTGTGGACGAGGCACACTGCATTTCGCAGTGGGGACAGGACTTCCGCCCGAGTTACCTCGGCATTGTCGATTTCATCAATGCCCTGCCGCGCAGACCCATTGTCGCGGCCTACACCGCGACGGCGACAAAGCAGGGGCAATCCAACATTCTGCGGCTCTTGCAGCTGCAAAGCCCGTACCGCATCGTGACGGGCTTCGACCGTCCGAACCTCTATTTCGACGTGCGCCGCCCGAAAAACAAGTTTTCCGCCCTCGCCGCACTCATTGACGAGCGAAGAGGCAGAAGCGGTATCGTCTACTGTGCAACGCGCGCGGCGGTCGAGCGCGTGTGCGACAGCCTGTGTGACCGCGGCATCGCCGCCACGCGCTATCACGCGGGCCTCACAGATGAGGAGCGGCAGCAGAATCAGGACGATTTTCAGTTTGACCGCAAGACCGTCATGGTCGCGACGAACGCCTTCGGCATGGGCATCGACAAGTCAAACGTCAGCTTTGTCATCCATTACAACATGCCGAAGAGCCTTGAGGCTTACTATCAGGAGGCGGGCCGCGCCGGACGCGACGGCGAGAATGCCGACTGCGTCCTGCTCTTCGCGCCCGCTGACGTGGAAACCGCGCGCTTTCTCATCGAAAACGGCGGAGCCGACCAGCTTTCGGAGGAGGACGCTGCGCTTGTGCGCAAGCACGACTACGAGCGCTTACAGGCGATGACGGGGTACTGCAAATCCGTCGACTGTCTGCGCGGGCGGCTGCTTGACTACTTTGGCCAGATACACCCCGCAAACTGCGGGAACTGCTCCAACTGTAAAGCGACCTACCAGACCGAGGACATCACGCTCTCGGCGCAGATGATCTTATCGTGCGTCATGCGCATCCGCGAGCGGCTGGGGTACTACGTCGGCAAAACGCTCGTCATTCAGGTCTTGCGTGGGAGCCGCGACCAGCGGCTTTTGTCGCTCGGCCTTGCGAGCCTGTCGACCTATGGTCTCATGGATAAGACGTCGCCGAGCGTCATCGAGCGATACATCGAATACCTCGAATCCGCGGGATATCTCGAGGTCGACCAGCACTATTCGACGCTCAGGCCCACAAAAAAAGCATCCGCCGTGCTCTTTGACGGCGAATGCGTGCTGATGCAGAAGCGGGTGGAGCCGAAGACAGAGAAAAAGCGCCCGCGCGGCGCGTTTTCGGACGAATTCGAGGAAAACAGCCTTTACGAGGCGCTGCGCGCCCAGCGCGCGGAGCTTGCCAAACGCGAGAGCGTTCCCGCCTACGTCATCTTTTCGAATGCGACGCTCGCCGACATGGCGGAGAAAGCGCCGCGCTCGCTCTCAGAGCTTCTTGAGGTCTCGGGTGTCGGCGAGCGGAAGGCCTCCCGCTACGGAGAGGCCTTCCTGCGCACCATTGAGGAGTATATACAGCAGCAGGGGTAAAGCGGGCTCACTTCAGCACCGTGTCGTCGGCCAGCGTGATGGTATAGCCGTTGAACAGGATATCGCCCTCGGCGAGGTCGCTGAGCTCGATGCTCTCGTCATTTTTTGTAATTTCCGCATCCGCGAAGTCGAGCGTCACACTCTCCTCGCCCGCGGTAAAGCTGCTGCCGCCCATGCCGCCGGGGGCGCTGCCGCTCGAGGCCTCGCCATCAGGTTTCTCTGGAGGCTGGCTGTCGGAATCACCGCTCTGGTTGTTGGAAGAACTGTCCTGGCCGCTCGGCATCTCGGGCGGCTGGCTGTCGGTGCTGCCGCTCTGGCTGTCGGGCTTTGCGGGCGGCTGACTGCTGTCGGACGATGCATGATCCTGACTGCTGCTGTTGCCGCTCTGCGTTTCGCCGTCCGGCTTGTCGGGCGGCGTCTGCCCGGAATCGGAACTGTCAGACACGTCATGGGACGGCATACCGCCCTCGCTCAGCTCGCCGAGCTGCATCGTCACGGCAGTGCCATCAATATCGGTGATCTCGCCGGTGATCGTCTGGCCGGAGTAGTCCGATGTTTTGCTGCCGCACGCGGCGAGCGACAGTGTCAGCGCCGCCGCACAGAAAAGGGAACGAATCTTTTTGCTTTTCATCAAAAATGACCTCCTTCGTCATTGTGTATCCCAAATGCTTCCGCGGGGCTGTCGTTTTTCGCTTTCCCCTTGGAACGAGGTCATTATTGCCCGCCAACCTAAAAGAAAACTAAAGGAAAGTCTGAACATTTTGTTTTTCACGAAAACGCAAAAAGCAGTGCCGCCTGAAATCAGGCGGCACTGTTCCTATTGATATGATGTTCCCACCGGCGCGGCGCAAACGGTTAGTTCGCTCTAACTCGCAGTCTTTTGAAAAGCCGCCGCAGGGCAGCTTTCCAATATATCCTGCTTTCCCGCTTGCCTTCGGGAAGGTGATCGACCTTGCGTATTGTAGCACAGCGATTTTCGCATTGCAAGAGCGGTTTGCAAATTTTTGCGATATTTTCTGTGCATTCTACGCGTTTTCGCCCCGCTTGCCGCGATAGGCTTTTCCCATTCCGCGTCCCGCGGCACTTGCATCCCGCGGCTCTCACTGGTATACTATGTCCAGATGTTAGATGCATTTAACAGAATTGATATTTCACGCAGAAAAGGCAGTGAACGATATGGAAGCATTTTACGGCATTTTGATCCCATTTCTCGGCACGTCGCTCGGCGCGGCGTGCGTGTTCTTCATGAAAAAGTCGCTCAGCGACGCTGTGCAGCGCTCGCTGACGGGCTTTGCCGCGGGCGTGATGGTCGCGGCCTCGGTCTGGAGCCTGCTGATCCCCGCCATCGAGCAGTCGTCGGCGATGGGGAAACTCTCGTTTCTGCCGGCGTTTCTCGGCTTTTGGGTCGGCATTCTCTTTTTGCTGCTGCTCGACCACGTCGTCCCGCACCTGCACGCCAAGAGCGGGCAGGTCGAGGGGCCGAAGAGCCAACTCCAGCGCACGACGATGATGGTGCTGGCCGTCACACTGCACAACATCCCCGAGGGCATGGCCGTCGGCGTGGTGTATGCGGGCTATCTCTCCGGCAGCGCGCAGATCACGGCGGCGGGCGCGCTGGCGCTCTCACTCGGCATCGCGATTCAGAATTTTCCCGAAGGGGCGATCATTTCGCTCCCGCTGCGCGCCGAGGGCATGGGCAAAGCAAGAGCTTTCTGGGGCGGCGTGCTCTCGGGCATCGTCGAGCCCATCGGCGCGGTGCTGACCATCCTGGCTGCGTCGCTCATCGTTCCGGCGCTGCCGTATCTTCTGAGCTTTGCCGCGGGCGCGATGCTCTATGTCGTCGTCGAAGAGCTGATCCCCGAAATGTCGCAGGGCGCGCACTCCAACATCGGAACGGTGTTCTTCGCCGTGGGTTTCAGCCTGATGATGGTGCTCGACGTGGCGCTGGGATGAAATACGGCAGAAATGCAAACAGGAGGCGATACCGAGCGGTACGCCTCCTGCTTTTTATGCTGACGCCAGCCTTGCGCCTATTTTTCCACCCGAATAAGATTGCTCTCATACGGCCGCTTGCCGGAGAGCACTTCGTCGTAAAAATTCTGCTTCCAGTCGATGTAGGCGACGCTGTCCTGCAATTCCCGAATGCCTGCGCGTAGCGCCTCCTGCTTCTGCGCCAGCAGGATCTTGCGCTGCGGGATGGTGCGCTCGCCTTGCAGGCAGAGGGCGAGGTAGTCCTCCATCTCCTGAATGCTCATGCCGCATTTTTTCAAGCGCGTCAGGCTGCTGATCCACGCGACGTCCCGCTCGTCAAACACGCGGCGGTTGTTTTTGTCGCGCTTGACGTTGGGGACAAGCCCCTCGTTGCAGTAAAATTTTAAGGCCTGATAGGTCATGCCCGTTTCCTTGCAGACCTGCATCATGGTGTAGCGCATGGTAATCCCTCTCTGCTGCGTAAAAATTGTGTTTTTTCCTCAAAAACCTCTTGACCGGTTGTTACAACCGGTATTTATAGATGAAAACAACCTCTCCGATGATATCAATGAGGCCGTCATGCGCAGCGTCATCCACAACATCCGCATTTTGCTGACCGATCCTGAAAATTACGACGCCAGAAGCGAAGCTGGCGTGGGCGTCCGCCATGGCAGAGAACGGCGTGCTGAAGATCGGCAAGGTCACGGATTTTCAGGCGCATCAGATCCAGCATCAGCTCGGCGCTTACACCGACTGCAACCACGGCGCGGGGCTGGCGGTCATTCATCCCGTTCTGTACCGCCATATCTACAAGTCTGGTGCGGCGCGGTTTGCGCGGTTTGCTCAGAATGTCTGGGGCATCGCACCCAAGGGCAGTGACGGGGAAACCGCCGCCGGTATCGACGCGCTGGCCGCGTTCATCAAGGAAATTGGTCTGCCGACCAGCTTTGCAGAGCTTGGCATCCCCGCCGACACCGACTTCCGCGCCGTGGCGGATTCCACCAACGTCACTGCTGGCTGCTGCAAGAAGCTGACCCGTGATGAAATTTGCGAAATTTTGCAGGAATGCCTGTGAGTATCCGCGCTTTTCGCAGCAAAACAAAGCATTCTTTGCACTGTGCTCCATTTCTGGCTTTTCTGCCTCTTGCATTTGGCCCAAAGCGTGATATCATAGGCCAGACAAATTGCGGAAAGGGGCAGTAGAATTGAAAGCTGCAGCGCAGAAAAAATCATTGGATATGCTTCACGGACCGCTCTGGGATAAGATCCCGCGCTTTGCCATTCCGGTGGCGGCCACGGCGATTTTGAGCCAGCTGTTCAACGCCGCGGACATCGCCGTCATCGGCAACTTTACCGGCGAACTCCGCACTGTGGCGGTCGCGGCCGTCGGCACAAACAGCTCGATCATCAGCCTGATCGTCAACCTGTTCATCGGCATCGCGCTGGGCGCGAACGTGACGATCGCGCACGCCATCGGCGAAAAGAACGACACGATGGTGCACCACGCGGTGCACACCTCTATCGTTGTGGCGGTGCTGGGCGGTTTGATCGCGGCGGTCATCGGTGAGCTGTTCGCCGTTCCGCTGCTGAATCAGCTGAATGTGCCGGACGATGTGTTCCCGCTGGCGCTGCTATACCTGCGCATCTATCTTGCGGGCCTGCCGGTGATCCTGCTCTACAACTTTGAGGCGGCGGTCTTCCGCAGCGTGGGCGAGACGAAAATTCCGCTGATCGCGCTGACGGCCTCCGGCGTTCTGAACGTGATCCTGAACCTCTTTTTCGTGGCTGCGCTCCACATGAGCGTGGACGGCGTCGCGATCGCAACGGTGCTGTCGAACGCGGTCAGCGCGGCAATCTTGTGGGTCTTCCTGCTCAAAACGGACAAGGTCATCCGCCTTGAGCCGAAAAAGCTGCGCATCGACGGGCTGTGCCTCAAGCAAATTCTGCGCATCGGCGTTCCCGCGGGTGTGCAGAGCGCGATGTTCTCCATCGCGAATATCGTCATTCAGGGCGCGATCAACAGCCTCGGCACGGTCGTCATGGCGGCGTCGAGCGCGGCCTACAACATCGAGATCATCACCTATGATATCCTCAACTCCTTCTCGCAGGCGTGCACGACCTTTGTCGGACAGAACTTCGGCGCGGGCGAGATCAAGCGCTGCAAGAAAACGCTGCTGCTGTGTCTTCTCGAGGGCATCATCAGCCTCGGCGTCGCCATCGCTCTGATTCTCTTTTTCGGAAAGTCGCTGCTCACCATCTTCAACGGCGACCCGCAGGTGGTAGAGACGGGCTATATTCGCCTCATGCTGATCATGCCGTCGCACCTGTTCAGCCTTTGCTACGAGGTGCTTTCCGGCTACCTGCGCGGCTTTGAAATTTCACTGCCGCCCGCCGTTTTGACGATGCTGGGCGTCTGCGGCGTCCGCCTGAGCTGGCTGCGCTGGGTCTTCCCGCAGTACAAGACATTTATGAACATCATGCTGGTCTTCCCCATCAGCCTTGCGACCACGGCGCTTCTAATGCTGGCAGCGGTGCTGTACTTCCGCCCCTCGCGCCGCTATGCGCATCTGCAAAAGAGTGATGGCGCGGCTTCGGCAAAAATCGAAGGATAAGACCATTCCCAAAATCGACAAAGCAGGGCGTTTGCCTTTTAGGCAAGCACCCTGCTTTACTTTTTTGATGGGGCAGCCGTTTCTAAATCGCGGATGGGAAATTTTCACATCAGCTCGCGCGTGAAATCAAGCACGCACTCGCGCAGACGCAGAATTTCCTCTGGCGTGTTCTTGCTCAGGTGCATACCGATGCCGAGCTCCCGTCCCGTTTTCGGGCTGACCGGCAGCGTCTTTACGCCGTGCGTCCGCCCGCGCATCATGATCTCCGTCATCATTGTGATACCAAGGCCCTTGCTGACCATGCGGATGACCGTTTCATCGTCCACATGGCAGGGGCGGATATTCGGCTTCACCTTTTTGGGACTCAGCGCAGCGTTCACGTCGATGTCGAAGCGCCCGTAGGGCATCAGGAATTCTTTTCCGTCGAATTCCTCGATGGGGAAGGTCTCTTCGCTGCCGGTGGGATAGTCCTCCGGCAGGATGGCGTACATCGCGTCGTAGTAGAGCGGTGTCCAGTCGCAGTTGATGTGGCTCTGCCGCGCGGCAAAGATGACGTCCGTGCGCCCCTCCTCGAGCAGCTCAAAGGGTTCGAGCTCGTGGTCCACCATGCGAAGATCCACGTCGGTCTCCGGACACACGCGGCGGAAGCGGTACAGAATTTCCGGCATCCAGTGCATGGCAAGGCTCGCATAAGCGGCGATTCGGATCGTCGCCGTCCGCTTTTGCGTGATGGTCTCGATCTGGTTTTCGAGCTTCGCCGTCGCGCTGAGGTATTCGCGGATCGCGGGCAGCAGCGCCTCCCCGTCCTCTGTCAGCGAAATACCGCTGTGGTCGCGCCGGATGAGCTTCATGCCGATCTCGCGCTCCAGACCGTTGATGAGGTGCGTCAGCCCCGACTGTGTGTAGCCCACGACCTCAGACGCTTTGGAAAAGCTGCCGAGGTTGACGGCGGTCATCAGAATTTCAAATTTTTTGCTGTCCATATCCCCACTCCTATAAAGGGTATTTTGATTTGTAATACACCTATTATAACCGAGCGTTTCTCTTTTTCAAGTGCAGGGTGTAATATTTTCAACACAAAGGAGTTGATTATCCCATGACTACTAAAAAATTGACCTTCCGGCAGAAGATTCTCGTCGCCGGAACGCTGTTTGGAATGTTCTTCGGTGCGGGCAACCTGATCTTCCCCGTACATCTCGGCCAGATGGCCGGCCGCAACGCGGTCGTCGCCATGATCGGCTTTATCATCACGGCGGTCGGCATCCCCATCTTCGGCGTCGCCGCCATCGGCATCACGCATTCCGACGGCCTGCAGACGCTCTCGAGCAAGGTCGGCAAGGGCTACGGCATTTTCTTTACCTGCCTTCTGTACCTGACCATCGGCCCGCTCTTCGCCATCCCGAGATGCGCGACCGTTTCCTTTACCACCGGCATCACTCCCCTGCTGGGCGCGGATTCGCCGGAGTGGCTGTATCTGCTTGTCTTTTCGGCGGCGTTCTTCGCCTTCGTGCTGTTCTTCTCGCTGCGCCCCGGTAAGATCACCCTCTGGATCGGCAAGATCATCAATCCGCTCTTCCTGTTCTTCTTCGCAGTGCTGATCATCGCGGCGCTGCTCTCCCCCGGCGCAGCGATCTCCTCGGTCGAGCCGACGGAGGCCTATCAGAACGGTTCCTTCTTTCCCGCGCTCATTGAGGGCTACGGCACGATGGACGCCATCGCCGGTCTCGCCTTCGGCATCGTGGTCATCGACGTCATTCGCCGCATGGGTGTCAACAACGACGACATCATCGCCGAGGACGTGCTCTCCTCCGGTCTTCTTGCCGGTGCGCTGATGGCGCTGATCTACGTGCTGTCCATTCTGGTCGGCGCGCAGTCGAGAGGCATTTTCGAGCTGTCCGAAAATGGCGGCATCGCCCTCACGCAGATCGCGGGTCATTACCTTGGCGGCGTGGGCCAGTTTATCCTCGCCTTCACCATCACCTTTGCCTGCCTCAAGACCTCCATCGGCCTTGTCACGGCCTGCTCGGAGACGTTTGTCAAGATGACGAACGGCAAAATTTCCTACCGCACCTGGGCGATCCTCTTCACGGTGTTTTCGTTTGCCGTTTCCAACATTGGACTGAGCGCCATCATCGAGTATTCCGTCCCGATGCTCATGCTCATCTATCCCCCGGCCATTGCGCTTATCCTGCTGGCCTTTATCGGCAAGTTCTTCGCTCATGACCGTGCCGTGTATGTCGCAACGATGATCGGTACATGGGCAGCCGCTATTTTCGACTGCATGAAGACGCTGCCCGCGTCGGTGCAGACTTCGCTCCGCCTCGATGTGCCTATCGCCTTTGCGGAAAAATATCTGCCGTTGTTCGACAAGAACCTCGGCTGGCTGCTGCCCGCGCTCGTCGGCTTTGCGATCGGCATGGTCATCCGCTCGAGCCGGAAGGGCGCGCTCGTCCCCCATGCCTGACGAACCAAATTAAAGTAAAAACGCACCGCACGGCAGAGTTATTTCTGCCGTGCGGTGTCATTTTTTCAGCGGCGCCGAAAACGGAGAGTCAGCAAGCTGCCGAGGTTCACCAGCAAAATCGTCGCGGCCCATGAAAGTGTTGCAGCCGTAATCGCACCAGAACGGTGCAAGGATCGTAAAACGCCCGCTGGCCGCGCTGAGCAGACGGCGCATCAGCTCGCGCTGCCGTGTCTCATCGGAAGGTGGCGTCCGGTTGTAGGCAAAGCACAGCTCCTTCGCCGCGAGCCGTTCCTGCGTAAGCTCTTCGCTGCTTGCATCGTAGAGCAGACCGCACAGCATTTTTCTTTCTCTGTCATGTTACCTCTCATCCCTTGCTTGATTACCTATTGATCATACTACGCGACGAGAGGCATTACAACTATTCTGCGCTGGGTTATGGTATGTGTGTTGGCTGCCAAAAGGAGATGGTGCACATGAAAGCACTTCAAAAGCAGTTCGACCGGCAGGAGTTCGACGACCTGAACGCGTTGGTATGCGGATAGGAAAGATAGATGGAAACCGGTTGGTTTCCATCTATCTTTCCTTCACTTCTCAGATTTCATCTTCTCCCGTGCGGCAAGCCGATGCTCGATATCCCCCTGCAAAAGCTGCGAGATCACCGCGGCCAGCGGGATAAAAAACACGATACCGATGATACCGAACAACTTTCCGCCGAGCAGTGCGGCCAGCAGTGTCCACAGCGGAGAAAGCCCCACGCTGCCGCCGACCACATGCGGGTAGATAAACTGGTTTTCGATGAACTGCACCGCCTGATAAACAAGGAAACACAGTATTGCCTTCTCCGGCGCGGCCAGCAGCGTGAGCAGTACGCCGATCAGGCAGGATGCAAACGCGCCGATATATGGGATGAACGCGAATGCCGCCGTCAGCACAGCCGTCAGCGCTGCGTAGGGGATGCGGAAGACGGAAAACGCGAGGAAGATCAACGTGCCGAGGATCAGCACCTCGATGCACTGACCGGAGAAAAACTTTGCGTAAGTATCGTGCGTCAGCTTTGCGATGCGGCAAATGCGGTTTGCCGTCATCTCCTTACAGTAGGCGTACAGAAAGCCGCGGCTCTGCTTACCGAGCTCCCGCCGCCCCAACAGTACATAGAACATGATCACGATCGCGAACACGGCGTTTACCGTGACAGACACCGTTGAGCTTGCCAGGTCGACGACCGATCCGATCACGGCCCCCGCACCGGTGAAGAGCTTTTCCACTGCCGTCTTCCAGTCGAACGAGGCCGCAAGCTTTGTCAGCTCCGTGGTGTCGACGCCGTAGCTGCTCAGCAGCGCCACCCAGTCGGGCCAGTTCTCCCTTACAAGCACGGCAATGCTCCGAACCGACGCGGCCAGCTGCGGGATCGCCAGCACGCACAGCAGGAATACCAGCACTGCGACACAGAGCATCGTCAGTGTCAGGCTCAGGGCGTCGACCGCTTTTTCCTTCATCTTCGGAAAATGGGCGGCAAGCCGCCGCGCAATACCGAGCATTGGAACGCTCAGCACGAATGCGAGCAGAAGGCCCGAGACCACCGGCGACAGAATACCTGCCAAAACGCGAAAAAAGCCCGCCACTTCATTCAGGTTAGTCAGCGCGGCAAAAAGCGCCACGCCGAAAAAAATCAGAAGCATCTGCTGCTTGAGTTGTTTATTCATGGATCATCTCTCCAATCAGCGCAGTCTCCGCCTTTTCACCGGCGTGCGGCCGCTGTGTGACGCGCAGCTCCTCGATGCGGTGGTGATCCACTTTGACAACAAGCACATCAAGATCATCGTAAGTAAAGCGGTCGCCGCTCTCCGGCACACCGCCGCAGCGCTCCATCACCCATCCGCTGACCGACACCATCTCCGAGTCGGTCTTGAGGTGGAAGAAATCGGCAAAATCGTCAAAGTCCATTCCTGCGTCCACAAGGTAAGTGTGCTCCGCCGTCTCGCGGATGGGAATCTCCTCCTGCTCGTGCTCGTCCCATATCTCGCCCACCAGCTCTTCGAGGATATCCTCCATCGTGACAATGCCGCAGGTGCCGCCATATTCGTCCACCACGACGGCAACGTGCGTCTTGCCCTGCTGCATCTTTTTAAGCAGCAGACTGATCGGCTCATTCTCCGGTGCAAAGATGGTTGGTGAAAGCAGCTCGGCGATCGGCTTGCCGGTCACGCCGCAGCCGACGTAAAAGTCCTTGCGGTGGATGGTGCCGAGGATATGGTCGATGGAATCCTGATAGACGAGCAGGCGGGAATATTTGGTATTGGTGAACAGCGCGGCGGTCTCCTCCCGGCTCGCCGTGACCGGCAGCGCCGCGAGGTCTACGCGGTGGATGAGAATGTCCTTTGCCTGCTGCTCGGAAAATTCGATGGCGTTGCGCAGCAGCTCGCCCTCGCTTTTGTCGATGCTGCCGCCCTGCTGGACCTCATCGACGAGCATCAGCAGCTCCTCCTGCGACATTTTGCTCTCGCCGTTCAGGCGGAATGCCTTCGCTAGCAGCCTTTTCCAGAGGGAGAAGAGCAGATTGAGCGGCAGCAGCACCCAGATGAGCACGCGCAGGATGGGAGCGGAGAACATGGCGAAGCGCTCCGCGCAGTCCTTGGCGATGCTTTTGGGCGAGATCTCACCGAAGATCAGCACCACCACCGTGACGACCACGGTGGAGATCGTCGCGCCCGCGTCGCCGTAATGGTGCACAAAGAGCACCGTGCCGATGGAGGCCGTCGCAATATTGACGATGTTGTTGCCGATGAGAATAGTTGAGAGCAGCCGGTCATACTGCCCCAAAAGCCTGCACGCGAGGGCGGCGTTGGCATTGCCCTTTTCAGCAAGGGTTTTGAGCCGCGTGGTGCTGGCAGAGGAAAACGCGGTCTCTGTAGCGGAAAAGTAGGCGGAAAACAGCAAACACACCGCCATAGTAATGATACAAGTTGTCGTTGACAAGATAAAAGCTCCTTTTCTGTCGTCTGTTCGAATCGTCAAAGCGCTCAAATGAGCGCAAAAAAGCATGTCCGCCCCGCTTTTCAGCAGCGCAGATATGCTTTCACAAACAGATGACAGATCAGGTGGCTACTGTGATAGTCACTGCCGTCGGTATCCATATGGGCACGCATCCTCCTTCGTTTCAAATTGATGGTATTGTACCAGACGCTCCCAGTATCGTCAAGCAAAGAAACTGTTAAGAGGTAGGCCGGTTACTGCATTTATTGTTATACTCGGAATTACATGGATAGTTGAACGCACATCAGCTCAATCTCCGTACCATCAGCGAGTATGAGGGGATACACGCCCGGCTGCCCATCCTCCAAGATGAGATGACCGCATGGCTGTCAACCGGTCCCTCGTTTTATATCCTCGTTTTGCCGATCACGGTGTTCGCCGAGGAGCCGTATATCAAAGCCCGCCCTACAACCACACAGACGCATGGCGCACATTACTGCGTACCCACCGCAATGACATCGCCGCGGCGATGAAGATCCCGCCGGAGGATTTTCGTTGGTACGCCGCCTTCCATGACGAAGGTAATCATCCTCACGTCCACATGATGGCGTGGTCGGTGAATCCGAATCAGGCGTACCTGTCCAAAGATGGGATACGGCAGATCAAGTCCACGCTGACCAATCAAATTTTCCGTCAGGAGTTGCTGCACGTCTACGAGCAGAAAAGCAAATCTCGTGATGAACTGGTGGTCGCGGCGCGGAAAGCCATGCTGGAATTGGCGAAGGCCATGCGGGAGATGACCTGCACGCTCGGCCACTACGACGCAGGCTTCACCCTCCGCACCTACACCCACGCCACAAGGCAAAAGCAGGACGAGGCAGCACAAACCATGGGTAGCTTCATGGCGCAGGTCATGTAAGCAGTAAAAGCGCCAAAATACCGGAGAGAAGGCAAAAGTTTCCTCTCCGGTACTCTTTAAGTCTTTCTGCGTATTTCGTTGTACCCATGGGGCATGAGCTGGCAGTAGGCGGCAAAGCCGCTGACTGCCCCTATGGGTCAAATGCGTGTCCGCCGAACAGGGCCATGGGTCAAAATCTCGTGTCCATTTTCTTGGGTACAGTTTATTCCGCGTG